>ERZ651776.284-NODE-284-length-74501-cov-5.448363_pt1 | contig 74501 bp, 72 predicted proteins | sample MGYA00514761_ERZ651776 | MGnify/ENA metagenome assembly ERZ651776
ACCACAAGAAGTTTCTGCCATCGCTTCTCCTCGCCCAAAGCTAACACTTTGTCGTTTCCAAGGCTTCAAAAATTTTTAACGGAAATCCAGCGCTCCATCTCGCCCAGAATTCACATTCTGTCGTATACTGGAAAAAAAGAAGAAAAACTTATATCGAACTCACGTTAATCTAAAAAATATTCAATTCAAAGACGGGATATCTAAGATATGTATATACGCTTTCGCGAAAGCGCACACAGATATACACCCTTATATATCTTACAAAGTCTCTTGTTATTGATATCTAAATGTATAAGAATGGAAAAACTATTCCTTGTGAAAGACCACAATAGCAAAGAAAAACCTACTCTTGGATCATCCCTAGCTTATTGGCTATGTATATTAATTGTGGAAGTGTAGTCGCATTAAAATGATCTTTGAGCCTACTGATACGATCTTCTACAGAGCGAACACTATCTGGTAAGATCTTTTTTTCTTTTAGATAGACTGCGATGTCTTTTTGCTTTTTACCGTCTGCTAATAATCGCAATACGATCAATTCATAGTCACCAATTTCCAACACATTGCGTTGCTCTAAGGCTCCTTTAGCTACAGGGCAGTAATAAGAGTTTCCTTCAAAAACAGTGGTAACGGCAGCACCTAATTCTTTAAGTCCTTGCAATCCTTTACAGACATATCCGTCGATTTGAAACATTTCTGAAAGGGACTTAATCACAAAGTGTTTATCATTTGATGAAAATACAATCACTTTAATACTTGGCTGAAGCAATCGTATGCTACGTATCAATTCTTGACCTGTCACTATTTTATTTTTTCCAAAAGCAGGCGTAAAGGATAGATCGGTAATTAGAAGCTCGTACGGTTGTTGTTCGTGAATTCCCTTTCGGATGCGCAATAGCGCGTCATCACAAAATTGCACTTGATCTACGGTAGGAATTCCTAAATCTTTAAGACTTGTAACCATGCTGTTTTTGTCACTATCATGATCTTCTGCTATTAGTATTTTGGTGTACATAACTACTATTTAATTATATGGGGATGATGATACTCACTTGAAGTCCTTCATCAGGTTGCGCATCTAAAGTAAGTACTCCTTTCAATACCTGTATGCGGTTTTCCACACTCTTCAATGTCAGTTTCTTATCATCAACTCCAATTCCGTTGTCAGAATACTGTATGATAAGCTCTTGAACTTCTTTTTTAAAAGTGACCGCAGCAATACTTGCCTGACTGTGCTTTTTCATATTGGTTAATAGTTCTTGTACAATTCTAAAAACCTCTGATTTCAAGTCTGTATCTACGGATGTCCAAAATGTAGGGTCAAGCTGTTTTGTGATGATTTTTACTTCTTTATTTCCAAAGGAATTCAACAGGGATAATAATTCGTCAGGAAACCCTTCTCCTGTATCAATATCTGTATATTCTCTTGAGATATCCCGTGCTTTTGAATAGATATTCTGTAGCCCATCCAAAAGTTTTAATCCATTTTTTTCTAATAAAGACGGCTCATTTTCTAATTGTGTGATTAAATAGAAAATATCATTTCCTACCTCATCATGTACTTTTTTAGAGAGTCTGGTTTCAGTTTGATAGCGTTCTTTGAGTTGGCTAAGTTTTAGTTTTTGTGTGGCTTTTTGCCTTTGGAGATAATAGACAACAATGCTTATGATAAATAGTAACGCGATTCCAAATAGTAATAAGAGATTTCTATTTTGAGATTCTGAGATTCTTAAATCTTTTTGAGCGTTATCAGTGGCTAGTTTTAAATTTTCTTTTTCTGTTTTATCAAAATCATATTTAGTAGTTTTATAGATGTCTCTATTTTTATTTTGTAGGGACTTTAATTGATTTGTTGAGTTAACATATAGTTCGGATTCTATATTTACACGTTGATTCAATCTATTTTTAAGATTCAATAAAATCTCTAAGGCCTCTAAATTTGATGATGGGTTATTAATTTTTTTTGAGTTTTCTAGAGCTACATTTACATACTCAATAGCTTTTGTAATATCAGAGGAGCTATAATATTTTGCTAAATGTATATTACTTGCAATGAGTCCTAGAGTGTTATTCATTTGTTTTCTTTCAACAAGAGCTTCTTTCATTAACAAAATAGATTCAGAATCTAAAGAGTCTTTTAACCATTTAGCAAAACCTAAATTATCTTTGATTCTCGCTATTTGTAAATTATTATCTCTAATAATTGTATCCTTTAATAAAGCTGAATATTGTTTAATTGCCTCTTTATAGTTTTGCTTTTTAACCTGAATATTTGCTTTTGTATTTAAAAACGTGATAATTTCTGATTCATTTATCTTCTTTTTAATTATCGTATCGTTCAACAGAGCTAATGTTTTTTTATTCCATTCTTCAGCACCATTAAAGTCTCCTCGTTCTTTTTTACTAACAGCTATTGAATGGTAAGCGCCTGCAATGTTTTTATAATCAGTTGTTCCTTCTAAGTATTTTAATGCGTCCACCGCCATCTCTTCAGATCCTATATAATCCCCTAAGGTTCTCTGTATATTAGACATTTCCATTAATCGCCTACCAGACTGCACACTATCCTTTAAACTAGAATAAATTTTAAATGAATCGTTATAAAACTTAAACGCTAATTCATAGTTGTCTAATTTCTTATTGTAATAACCTAATTTATAATTAGACTTAGCCACACCAATACTATCGTTAGCTCTTTCATAGAATACGAGAATTTTTTCAAGGGTGCTAATTGCCTTCCCATAATCTTGAATTTCAAGTAGTTCTTTGATTTCTTTACTTAATGCGGATATGGAATCATCATATCTATAGTGTTCGTTTTTCTGAGCGAAAAGTGAACTAATAGATAAAAGAAAAAAGAGGAACGATAGTAAAATTACTTTCATTCCTCTAAATTAGAAATTATAAAACTAAACTACTAGCTATCAAACTAATTAGTTTCATCATCTTCCTCTTCGGGATCATTTTCTACTTCACCATCTTCCCCCACAGTTCCCTCCACAGGGATTTCTTCATCTATAGGATCAATGGAACAAGAAGTAAAGCTCATGCCCATCACTAGGACTATCAAAATATATAATACAGTTTTCATCTTTTAAAAATTTTTCGGATTAAAAAAAAGAGTGGCTGTCCGAGAGTTTCTCGGATATCTTTTTTAAAGCCACTCTTAGGTTTGGAGTACTCCGTTGTTTTTGAGAAGATGAAATCCGTATGCGGTAGCTTTTAACTACTTCTCACGTGGGTTAATTACAACCGCATTGTGGATTTCCACAGGAACAGTATGTGTGCTTTGGTTATGTTAGCACGACATAACCTTTACCGTTCTGAGAACAAATTAAAAGAGAAAAAATGAGCTAATTATTGACACAAGCATGCCATCTTATTGATATCTGTTTGTTACGTTTTGACATCTTTTGACACTTATATAAATAAATGACTATCAATAAATTAAAATAAATAACATGGCTATTTTAAAGGGGAATAAAATATCAGAAGTTGAAGAATTAATACAATTAGTATTTGAAAAAGCAGCAAAAGATTCTAAAGAGACACAAGCGTATGGATTATCACAATACTTAAGTGAAAAATTAAAAGAACCAATCGCCGAAAGAACACTTACTCGGTATTATGATGGATATGTATTAGATAAAAAAAGTGAACGAAAAAAGCCTACTAAAGCAAATCTTGATATTCTAAGTTGCTATGTAGGCTATACTGATTATAAGGATTTTTTGAGCAAGAAAAATGTTATCACAAAGGTTGATTCCTTTAAAACAAAAATAGTAGCTTCTGTTGTTCTTAATATTTTATTGATAGGAGTATTATCTTTTTTTACTATAACATATTATAAGAAGAATTGTATGATTTGGGTAGGCGATCACTATGAAAAAATAAGATGTTCTGGAATAGAAAATGAAGAAAGATTGGATCCTATTCGTTTAAAAAAATTAAGAAAAATCATGGTATGTAGAGATACTGTTTTCTTTAAAAATGGGAAAGCAAGAATTTGGTATGATAAGACAAATAACGTAAGAACGTATTTTTCGCATTATGGGATTAATCCTGAAAATGGAGAGTCACTTCACGAGATCACACAACCTATCATAGATAATCATGTTCCAAAGTGTAAGTAAAAAATATACGCTTTCGCGAAAGCAGATTAATTCAACTTATAATGCACGGCATTTTCCTCTAATGCATTTAATAATTCTTGAGAGATTTTTACTTTTTGTTTTTTACTAGGCATTCGCACATACAATTTCTCTTTAGGTTCAAAGACTTGAAAATGTAATTTATCATCTCCTTTATGCTCATCAAGAATTGTTTTTATTTCTTGAACACGTGCTTCGGCAATCTCGTTAATGTCTATATTGATCGTTAACTTTTTTGCATAGACATCCATCACATCTTGCAATTGCTGAATACTATTAAATTGCGTCCGCGGATCACTTCTTCTGCCAGTTTCTCTATTGACAAATCCTTCTCGTATAAATACTTTTGCATGAATAAAACTATTTGGAATCAAGAAATGACGTAGTTTTAAATACTCTTCGCCAAACATTCTAAACTCAAAAGAATCTGTAAAATCCTCTACGTGAAAAGCTGCCCATCCTTTTCCATTTTTGGAGACACGGTGTTGCACATCTGTAATGACCCCACCAAAAGTGAGTTCGCGATTTACATACGCTTCCATCGTATTAAAATGAGTTACGGTCGCATTACAAAAGGTTTGCATTTCTGTTTTAAAATCATCGAGTGGATGTCCTGAAATATAAACACCAACGACTTCTTTTTCTCTACGTAGTTTTTCCATGGTTCCCCATTCTTCACAAGGTGGAACTATAGGTTCTGGAATTTGCACTTCGCTGGATTCACCAAATAAACTTACTTGCGCACTATTTTCATTTTCTTGAAAACGCGCTCCATATTTTACAGCCTTTTCTAAAAAGGTGATTCCGTCGCCTTCATCGTGAAAAAACTGCGCGCGATGGGAATCTCCTAGTTCATCAAAACCACCTGCAAGAGCTAAACTTTCAAAGGCTTTTTTATTTGCCGCACGTAAATCAACACGACGTGCAAAATCAAACACCGATTTGTATTTACTTTCTTGTCTATTTTCTACGATCGTAGCTACAGCACCTGTTCCTACGCCTTTCACAGCGCCCATTCCAAAACGAATCGCCCCATTGTCATTTACTGTAAACTTTCTAAAAGATTCGTTGACATCAGGTCCTAATACTTCTAGCCCCATCCTTTTACATTCTTCCATGAAGAACGTGACTTGCTTGATATCATTCATGTTATTAGAAAGTACCGCTGCTAAATATTCAGCGGGGTAATGGGCTTTCAAATAGGCGGTTTGATATGCAATCCATGCATAACAGGTAGAGTGTGATTTATTAAAAGCATAAGCGGCAAAAGCTTCCCAATCCTTCCAAATCTTTTCTAGCTTTTCAGGATCGTGTCCTTTGGCGGAAGCCTGTTCAATAAATTTAGGCTTCATTTTATCCAACACGGCAATCTGCTTTTTACCCATCGCCTTACGAAGGACATCGGCTTCACCTTTGGTAAAATCGGCTAACTTTTGAGAGAGTAACATCACTTGCTCTTGATACACAGTAATTCCATACGTTTCCTTCAAATATTCTTCCATCGCAGGAAGATCATATTCAATCTCTTCTTCACCGTGCTTACGACGAACAAACGACGGAATATATTCCATCGGTCCTGGACGATATAACGCATTCATTGCAATTAAATCTTCAAAAACCGTAGGTTTTAAAGACTGCATGTGTTTTTGCATTCCGGGAGATTCATACTGGAAGATTCCTACCGTATCTCCTCTTTGGAATAATTCGTATGTTTTCTCATCATCTAGCGGAAAGTTTTCTGGATCCAGATCTACGTCATGGCGATACTTGACGAGCTTTACCGTATCCTTAATCAGCGTTAAGGTTTTAAGTCCTAAGAAATCCATCTTAAGTAGTCCTGCTTCTTCCACCACCGAGTTATCAAACTGTGTCACATACAGATCTGAATCTTTTGCGGTGGCTACAGGGACAAACTTGGTAATATCATCAGGCGTGATAATCACGCCACAGGCATGAATCCCTGTATTACGCAGAGAGCCTTCCAATTCCTTAGCTTTGCGCAACATTCGTCCTTCCAGATCATCGCCTTCTGAAAGGCTAATCAGTTCTTGGACTTTGACAAGATCATCGGCTCTAAACTTTCCTTTTAATTCCTGATCGCTTTTTCCAATAATCTTATTCAGCTTAGACATCGTAGGAATCAGCTTTGCAATCCGATCGGCATCCCCTAGTGGCAAATCCAGTGCTCTTGAGGTATCTCGTATCGATGACTTTGCCGCCATCGTACCATACGTAATAATTTGTGCTACTTGGTTGGCGCCATATTTATCAATCACATATTGCATCACACGACCACGTCCTTCATCATCAAAATCAATATCGATATCGGGCATACTCACACGATCCGGATTTAAGAATCTCTCAAAAAGCAGATCGTACTTGAGCGGATCAATATTGGTAATCCATAAGCAATAGGCGACCACACTTCCCGCTGCCGATCCTCGTCCTGGACCTACAGACACGTCCATATTCCGCGCTTCGCGTATAAAGTCTTCTACAATCAAGAAATACCCTGGATATCCTGTTTTTTCGATAACATCAAGCTCAAAATCCAGACGCTCTGTTACTTCATCAGAAAGCTCTTCTCCATATCGTTTTTTAGCACCTTGATAGGTGAGGTGTCTCAAAAATTTATTTTCTCCTCGTTTTCCTCCGTCTATTTTATCTTCTTCAAAAATGAACTCTTGAGGAATATCAAAGGCAGGTAGGAGTACATCACGTGCAAGTTCATACGATTCTACTTTATCAATGACTTCCTGCACGTTTATAATGGCTTCTGGAAGATCCTTAAAAAGCGCTTTCATCTCATCGCCGCTTTTAAAGTAGTATTCGTTATTTGGTAAACCATACCGATATCCGCGACCGCGACCTATAGGTGTTGCCACTTTTTCTCCATCTTTTACACATAATAGAATGTCGTGTGCTTCGGCATCTGCCTTGTCTACATAAAAGGTATTATTGGTTGCGATACATTTAATGGTATGCTTTCGCGAAAGCGTAACCAACACTGGCATCACTCTATCTTCATCATCCTGCCCATGTCGCATAAGCTCGATATATAAATCGTCACCAAATTGTTCTTTCCACCAAAGCAGCGCTTCTTCTGCTTGCTTTTCTCCCACATTTAAAATCTTACTAGGGACTTCTCCATAGAGATTTCCTGTGAGTACAATAATATCATCTTTATATTGCTCAATGACTTTTCTATCAATACGTGGGATGTAATAAAAACCATCTGTATAGGCAATGGACGCCATTTTTGCCAGATTGTGATAACCATTTTTGTTTTTGGCGAGCATCACAATTTGATAGCCATTGTCTTTCTGACTTTTATTGGTGTGATCTACGCATACATTAAATTCACAACCAACAATAGGTTTGATCGTTTTTGCTTCTGGCTCATTCCCTTCTGCGATGGCTGCTTCATTTTTAGCATTTACCGCTCTATTATAATTCTTGACAGCTTTCACAAAGTGAAAAGCCCCCATCATATTTCCTGTATCGGTCATCGCAACCGCAGGCATATCATATTTGGACGCCGCATCTACAAGGTTTTGAATGTTGGTTGTAGACTGTAAAATAGAAAACTGTGTATGATTGTGAAGATGTGCAAAGGCGACTTCTGCCATTTGCGCTTCATTATCTTCTATAACTGTTTTTGAAATCTCAGGCACTTCCTCTTTTTCAAGTGACTCCCGAATTTTTTTAGACGCTTTTTTTAGATTGATATGTTTGAGTCCTATAAATTGTATAGGCTGCGGATTATTTTCTGAGAATTTTTCGAAATAGTCTGGTTGTACGTCGAGTTCTTCTTTGGTAAAGACTCTTTGCCTAATCAATTCAAAGAAGCAGCGTGTTGTCGCTTCTACATCGGCAGTTGCATTATGTGCTTCTCCAAAACCTACTCCAAATAAATGTTTGTGAAGCTCTGTAAGGGTAGGCAATTTAAACTTCCCTCCTCTACCGCCAGGAATCTGACATAATTTTGCGGTAACTTCTGTACAGGTATCTAGTACAGGCAACTCTTGAAGATCGTTAGGAAGGGATTGCCTATGAAACTCGGCTCCCATAATATTGAGATCAAAGCCTACATTTTGACCTACAACAAATTTTGTTTTTGATAGCGCAATATTAAATTTTTCTAGCACTTCTTGTAATGAGAGACCATCACGTATGGCCAGTTCTGTAGAAATCCCATGGATACGTTCTGCGTCATACGGAATATCAAATCCTTGTGGTTTGATCAAATAATCCTGATGCTCTATCACATTTCCCATCGCATCGTGTAACTGCCAAGCGATTTGTATCGCGCGAGGCCAGTTGTCTGAGTCTGTTATTGGGGCATTCCAGTTTTTAGGTAATCCTGTGGTTTCGGTATCAAAAATAAGGTACATACGTATGCGTATTTATCACAAAGAAATGTACTAAAAATCTTCAGATAGCACATTACTTTTCAGATAGGAGTTATAAAATGTTATACACGAAAAAAGGGCTCCAAAATGAAGCCCTTTTTGTTATTTTTTTTAGTATTGTAAACTAGTAACTTACAGAAAACTCTCCGTCTGTAATGGAGAATCCATCGACTTCAAAAACAAATTCTCCTGAAACTTCACTAGCAGTTGTATCATTTGAAACAATGGTTAGTGTACCAGATTGTGCCTCTAAGACAGTACTTGTTCCGAGTAAAATATATGAAGCTTCAAAATCTGTGCCTGGCGCAATATCATACGTTCCTGGTGGTGTGTTTGGAGGAAACAAAACCGAAATAGATGCTTGTTGTGTTTGTCCAGTTACTGTTAAAAGATTAGCGCCTACTGTTGAGATAATAGTTGGATTAAATATAACAGAGTTTACTCTTGCTGTAAATGAGTCATTCGTACCTACATCTGGCATATCTCCTAATGCCGTAAGAATAGGAACTCCAAACATAAAACCTTGACTTAGGGTTATGGTATCTTGAATCCCGTTACGTAATGCTGTAAAATTAAACGTTCCTGATACGGTATTGTCACCATTAATCTGGTAATTAATTTGACCGTTTGCATTTGTTGAAGCTGTAGAAAATACATTTCCAAAGGCATCCGTATAAGAAGCAATATTGGTATTTGGATTATCTCCTCCTAATTGAACTTGTGTTTGATTAAGGGAGTTAATCAATAAATTAAGTGTTTGTGCGTCTGAGTTTCCTTGTACAAGAAGACCTCCATCATCAGTAAAAATTGCTCGACTATCTGCAGATCTAAAAAGAATACTATCTACGACTCCTTGTAAAGCAGGAGAATTATCTTGAATGTCACTTGAGCAAGAACATATCAAAGTTGTAATAAATATAAGGGCTAATAAAGATTTCATAATGACATAAATAGGTTTAATGGCAAATGTACTATAAAAAAGTAAATAACGTAATGTAGGCTAAAAAATTGTGTTATCTTTGCACGCTTAATTAAACCTGAGGTCGAGTACCTCAACAATTAATTCAAATTATGTCAGTTAAAATTAGATTACAAAGACACGGTAAAAAAGGAAAGCCTTTTTACTGGATCGTAGCGGCAGATGCTCGCTCAAAAAGAGATGGTAAATTCTTAGAAAAATTAGGCGTTTACAATCCAAACACAAATCCTGCAACTATCGAATTAGATGTTGACGGATCTGTAAAATGGTTACAGAATGGTGCACAACCTACTGAAACAGCAAAACGTCTTCTTTCTTATAAAGGAGCTATGCTTAAAAACCATTTGGCTGGAGGTGTACGTAAAGGAGCGCTTACAGAAGAACAAGCAGAAGAAAAATTCAATGCTTGGGTAGAAGAAAAAACATCAAAAATTACATCTAAACAAGGTGATCTTTCTAAAGCGGAAGAGAAGGCGAAAGCAGACGCATTTAAAGCTGAGCAAGCTGTAAACGAAGCTCGTATTGCAGCAGCACAACCTGAACCAGAAGTAGTTGCCGATGCAGAAGATGCGCCAGCAGAAGCTACTGAGGCAGCAGCAGACTCAGAAGAGTAATCATTATATTTTAGCACGATGAAGAAAGAAGAATGCTTCTATCTAGGTAAAATCGTACGAAAATATAGTTTCAAAGGGGAACTCCTAGCAAAGCTAGACACAGACGAACCTGAAATGTATACAAATTTGGAATCAGTATTCGTGGATTTTAACCCGAATCTGGTTCCTTTTTTTATGGAATCTTCTCAACTCCATAAGTCCACCCTCTTACGTTTTAAACTGGAAGATGTAAATACCGAACAGGATGCAGATGATCTTATAGGTGCCGATTTATACCTCCCACTTGATATGCTTCCAAAATTAGATGGAGACAAGTTTTACTTCCACGAAGTGATAGGATATACGGCCATCGATGAAAATTTTGGAGAAATTGGTACCATTAAAAGTATCAACGATACTACGTCACAAGCTATTTTTGAAATAGATCGTGACGGGAAAGAAATACTCATTCCTATGATTGATGATTTTATCAAAAAATTAGATCGGGAGAACAAAACTATCTTACTTCAAGTTCCTGACGGACTTATAGATTTGTATCTGTAAGTGTACAGAATATGTCACAAGCTCCATTTCAATTCAAACAATTTACCATTGCTCAAGACCGTTGTGCTGCCAAAATAGGCACAGACGGGGTCTTATTAGGCGCATGGTCTTCTATTGCTCATGACCCTTCTTCTATCTTAGATGTTGGAACAGGGACAGGCATTATAGCGTTGATGCTTGCCCAACGAAGTGATGCCGAAACCATAGATGCGCTAGAACTAGATGATGATGCCTACGAACAGGCTACGGAAAATTTTGAAAATAGCAATTGGGGCGATCGGCTGTTTTGTTATCACGCACATTTGTACGAGTTTGCTACCGAAATAGAAGATACGTATGATCTTATTATCTCTAATCCGCCGTTTTATGAAGCTTCCTCTCTCCCTCCTGAATCTCTTAAAAGCGAAGAGAACAGCATGTCTGATGCCAGGAAACTAGCACGATTTGAAGATGCGATGCCTTTTGAATTACTCATAGGGGCTGTTGCCAAATTACTTTCAGACACAGGCAGATTTAACGTGATCATTCCGCATCATAGAGAAGAAGATTTTATTGCTTTGGCTTCCAGCGCTCATCTATTTCCAACCCGCATTACGCATGTAAAAGGAACTCCTGAGAGCCCTATCAAAAGAAGCCTATTAGAATTTGCCCGTTTATCTCAACTCGAACAGACTATAGAAGGAGATGTGATACGCTTTCGCGAAAGCGTACTCCCCCAAGAACTTAGTATCGAATACGGGAGGCATGAATACACCAATGGGTATATTGCGTTAGTCAAAGATTTTTACTTAAAAATGTAAGAGTGATATTGGGCATAGAAAACGTTTTCGTTACCTTTGCGAGACTAAAAATAAAGCTATGCGACCAGATCTTTTTGAAGCGCCAGATTACTATAATCTCGACGATCTTTTAACCGAAGAACATAAACTAATCCGTGATGCTGCTCGTGCTTGGGTAAAGCGCGATGTGTCTCCTATTATTGAAGAGGCAGCTCAGAATGCTACATTTCCAAAATCTATCATTCCTGGACTTGCTGAGATAGGGGCTTTTGGCCCTTATATTCCAGAAGAATATGGTGGCGCAGGACTTGATCAAATCTCTTATGGATTAATCATGCAGGAGATAGAAAGAGGAGATTCTGGGGTGCGATCTACAGCTTCTGTACAATCATCACTAGTGATGTATCCTATCTGGAAATATGGGAATGAAGCGCAACGTAAAAAGTATTTACCAAAATTAGCCTCTGGAGAATGGATGGGGTCTTTTGGTCTTACCGAACCTGATCATGGATCTAATCCTGCAGGAATGGTGACTCATTATAAAGATATGGGAGATCATTATCTTTTAAATGGAGCGAAGCTTTGGATTTCTAACTCACCGTTCTGCAACGTTGCCGTAGTGTGGGCAAAAAATGAAGAAGGACGTATACACGGTCTTATTGTAGAACGTGATATGGAAGGTTTTTCTACACCAGAAACACATAACAAATGGTCTTTACGTGCGAGTGCAACAGGAGAGCTTATCTTTCAAGATGTAAAAGTGCCTAAAGAAAATTTATTGCCAAATAAATCAGGTCTTGGTGCTCCATTAGGGTGTCTAGATTCTGCCCGTTTTGGAATTGCTTGGGGTGCGATAGGTGCCGCGATGGATTGTTATGATACGGCATTGCGTTATGCAAAAGAGCGAATCCAATTTGGAAAACCAATCGCTGCTTTCCAATTACAACAAAAGAAACTGGCTGAAATGATCACAGAGATCACCAAAGCACAATTACTTGCTTTCCGTTTAGGGCAACTTAAAAATGAAGATCGTGCGACCTCTGCACAGATTTCTATGGCGAAGCGTAATAATGTGGATATGGCTCTAAAAATTGCTCGTGAAGCGCGTCAAATCCTTGGAGGGATGGGAATCACAGGCGAGTATAGTATTATGAGACACATGATGAACTTAGAAAGTGTGATAACGTATGAAGGAACACATGATATTCATCTTCTCATTACTGGGTTGGATATTACAGGTGAGAATGCTTTTAAGTAACAAAGAATTATATATTTTCAAAAAGCCGAATCTATAAAGATTCGGCTTTTTTGTGCTTTAATCGTTCGTATAATAACAAAAGAAAAAACCTTCTCCGTATAGTACTACAATAGTTTTTTGCATCTTTACGATATGAACTCTCGTCAACGCTTAGATAGGGCTTATAAAAATGCTAAAGTGATCCACTATAGCAATGCCGATAAAATGATCTTTTTCTCGGACTGTCATCGTGGAGATAAAAGCTTTGCTGATGATTTTGCGCGTAATGAAAATATTTATTTCCATGCGCTTACCCATTACTATAGAGAGGGTTTTACCTATTTTGAATTAGGTGATGGAGACGAGTTATGGGAACACAACTCTTTTGATACGATTTTCAAGGCGCATAAAAACGTGTATCATCTTCTTCAAAAATTTCATGTAGAAAATAGATTGTATTTAATATGGGGAAACCACGATATGGTTTACAAAGATCAAAGCTATGTAGAGAAGCATTTGACTACCTATTTTGATCCTAAAGATGGTAGAGAAGAAATTCTTTTTAGAGATTTACAATACCATGAAGCTCTTGTTTTACAACACATTGATACCCAGCAAAAGCTGTTTTTATGTCACGGACATCAAGCAGACTGGATCAACTATCACGCATGGCGATTCAATCGATTTCTTGTACGTGTCTTATGGAAGCCTTTACAGATTTTTGGGATTACGGATCCTACCAGCCCTGCTAAAAATTACAAAGAACTTATAAAAGTAGAGCGACGTTTAAAAAAGTGGATTACAGAGAATAATAATCTTATGACCATTACGGGTCATACGCACAGACCTCGTTTTCCAGAACCTGGAGACATTGCTTTTTTTAATGATGGTAGTTGTGTACATCCTAGAAGTATTACAGGGATAGAAATAGAAAATGGTGCTATCTCGTTAATAAAATGGCATATCTCAACGCATAGTGATGGTACACTTAGAGTCAATCGTGTTTTACTGGAGGGACCAAAAGAGATGATTGCATACAAAACTGAGCCTCTTTTATAAAAAACTCAGTTCTCCGTCCTCTATATTTCTTGTTAACTACGATTTGAAAAGTTCTAAAGTCTCACCTTCATTTTTTTCGGTAATGGTAACCAATAGTTTTTTGACTCCTATTTTATTTACTTTGTACACTTTGGTTCCTATAGTCCATCGTTCTTTTTTGACAGTGCCTGGCATCATTGGGAAACCGTAGCCAAAGTAGCTTCCGTCTTGTTTAGGGCCTTTAACGACAAAGTGATTACGATTCCAAGAATTATTTTTGATTTTAATGTCTATGTATTTTGCTTTCGCGAAAGCGGTCTTTGCCTCCTCACTTATAGTATTGGTTTCTCCTATTACCTTTTCGGGTTGCTGTACAAATTCCAAACGTGCATTTTTATCAAGGGTACTTTCTACAAGTTCTGTGGCATTTACTATCGCTTTTCCATGACCCCAAATATTCACGTTGGCTTGTTTCACCTCAAGTTTTGAAGCATTCACCGTTCCATTTTCTGCACCTATCCCTACTTTGTTGGCTTTCCCAAAAGCTACGATCTCCCCGTTAAGCGCCATAAGCGAGATCGCTTCCCGATCTACATTTTTAAGCAACACCGTTTCATTAACGCCGACTTGTAGTCTTGTAAGACTCGGAGCCCCAATGGTGATTTTAATTCGCTGTGAGGGTTGTATCCACTCTAGTTGTGCTAGTTTGAGGATGCCATCGACCACCTCAGTATCTATAAGTTCTTGGAGATTACTATCTGTGGTAATGATCATTTCTGCTGTTGCATTTTGATCGATGACTACCTGTGCATAAAGTCCCATCTCAATAGCTGTTAAGCCTTGCATATCTATGGTTCTTGTGGTGATATTCTTGTTTCCTTTTACTTGTGCTACACCTGTCATTCCAACAAGAAGTAGTATAAACGTTAATTTTTTCATGTGTTTTAATTGTTTTTGTTTGACAGGTCAAAATTGCCTAAAACAATCGGTTCCCACGTCTCATAACATTTTGATAGGTCTCATATACGATTTGAGCCGTCTCAATACGTCAAAAAACGAGAAGAAATAGAATTTTATAAAGAGTTGACAAACTCTGTAGGAGAGGTATGTGCTATCTTTTTAAACACTCTATTAAAGGTAGCTTTGCTATTAAAACCGCAGTCATAGGCGATTCCTAGTAGAGATAGTTGCTCTTGTTTTCCTTCTTGCAACATTTGCTTTACAGCTTCAACACGATAGGAATTCACAAAATCATTAAAGTTTTTACCAAAGCCTTCATTGATGACTTCAGATACTTGGGAACGGGACATTTTTAGCTTTCGCGAAAGCGTATTTAAATTCAAATCAGGATCCAGATAGGGTTTTTCTAACTCAAAATAATCACTCACCATTTGCCTGCTCGCTTGTAATTCTTCCGAAAGCGGAAGCTCTCTTTTTATCCCCTCCGAATGAAACGGAGAAGCTATTGTGATATTAAAATCTAAACCCTTGAGTTTATCAGTATCGGTCATATAGCCTTTGATACCTATATAAATAATAGCGAGTGCGTTTAAAAATTGCAACCACCATTTTTGCATCCAACTTAATTCTGTGATGGAAATATCTACCATAGTTTGACCAATATCATAGATAAATAAAGCGGTGTAAATCAATAAAAAATTACGAATCCAATTAAGTTCTAACGTATACGTATTTGAAAAATACTGTTGGATATTTTTGCGATAGGCTACATATAACTGCAATGTCAAAACGAGATATACAATCATCTGAATGTATGAAACCATAGAGTGAAAAGGCGCTACATATTTCCATTCAAAATTCTGAACGAGGTATCCATTTTGAGTTTCTGAAAATCCAAGTTGGCTGGCGTCATACGCTAAAATAATCACCTTTAATAAGAAATAAACAATGCCAGGAATAAAGTGCCAAATGTGTTGCTTCTTAAAACGAAAATCTGATACGGTAATACTTTTTACATAAAAGTAGATCAGTGGCACTAAAATCAACTCTAAGTTAATAAGGTAATAGTTAATCTTTGTATTTCTATAGGTATCATACCAATCCATAAACCCTATGGTATAGGTAGTACGATGGTAACATGTAATGAGAAGGATACAGGCTAAAATAAGATAGGAGATGCTTTTTTTCTTACGGTATTTTCCAAAAAGAAGAAAGGCAAAAATAAGTCCTTGTAATACCAACACAAGCAATGGTGTACTGTATACATTAAAACTAGGAAATTCTATAAGGAGGTTGATCAACACTATTCAAAGTTATAAAAATCAGTTAGACAATAGCTAGTAAAGGAACAATTAGCACTAGCTTTTGAAAAAACTACCCTTGATTAACCGCTATAACTTCGGGATCTATAACTAGACCCTTATTGGCTTTAACCCCCTTTATATACTGGCTTTTATTCTTGGCTTGTACTTTCTCATCTTTACTAATTTTTTTCAATAAAGCTTCTAGCTCAGAATTCATGTTTATGCTACGTTCATTTTTCCGTCTTAAAATTCCTGCACAAGCTTTAGGACTTAAAAAAAATTTGTCTATTGCATGGTTTGGCTCAACAATATCTTTTAAATCTCCAAAAACTGGATTGTTTGGAACATTAGAAGTGTTTAAAAATTCAGATTGATTAATTTGGCTTGTTCCTTCAAGTAGATACAACAATGCATTTAATTTGTTCTTTTGGGGCTGAATAGCTTTTTGCCATTCATTAAGTAAATTCTCAGTTTTCATATCAAGAAAAGTATTTATTTGGCTACCAATCCATTTAACTACGGGAACTGCCCAAGAATTACCAACTGCTTGAAATCTATTTGTATGGCTATTTCCGTTAACTTTTGTGTAGTTGTCGGGAAAACCCATAAGACGTTCACATTCTAAAGGTGTAAATCGTCTAATTTTATCGTTCTCTGACACATATAGAGAACCATTGTAGGCTGCTGCGTTTCCGTTCCATTTAGTGCCGTAAGCTGCATATAAACAGTCTGTGTATTCTCTGAACATTTCAAATTTTACTCCTTGTTTGTAAAAAACTAATTCTGTTTCTTTTTCTGGAATCTTTGTTGAGAATAAATTTGGGATATTTGAAGAACCGTTTTTAGCTTTTAATTTTAGTTCTTTTACAATATCTTTATTGTTGAATTCAAAAAGCACTTGGTCAGGTTTAAAGTCTTTACCACCTGCAAGCACATATAGTCTTTTTCTTTGGTGTGGAAGTCCAAAATATTTGGCATCAATTACTCTCCAAGCAACATTTCTTTCTTTACCTTCTAAATAACCTGATTTAGTCCATTTACTAACCTTAATTTCTTCCTCAAAACCTGCTAAACCTGCAATAAAATTTCCAAAAGCATTTGTTTTGTCATTCAATACACCTTCCACATTCTCCCAAAGAACAATGCTTTTATCTTTCCCATCTTCTAATCTTATTTTATCAATTGCATTTGCAATTTCAATAAAAGTCATGGTTAATTGTCCTCTTTCGTCAGCAAGTCCATTTTTCCACCCTGCTAATGAAAATGCTTGACATGGTGTGCCTCCACAAAAAAGGTCAGGCGCTTCATATTCTCGATTTAAAATTGAATTCGGAATATTAATCATATCTCCAACATTAGGAATATCAGGAAAATGATATTCAAGTACTTTTGAAGGAAATTCGGCAATTTCTGAACTCCATATTTGTCTAAAACCAAATGGACTAAAAGCTAATTGAGAAGCTTCAATACCTGAACAAACACTGCCAAATGTTAAATTATTAGTCATATTGTTTCTTACTGTTGATGCAAAGCTACAAAAAAATGATAACTTTAGTATGCAATTTTATTTATTGTTTTCTATTAACTCGTTTAAACTTTCTCTCCATTTCTGAATGTCATACCATCCGCAACCTATACATCCTTTTTCGGCTTCTTTTCCTATTTTTGGAATATCTGCATCCCACTTTTCATTACCTTCATAAAAGAAGTTCATACCATAAAGTTTCCCTCTTTCTCCTGTTTGAAAACACTTTCGGCAAACCTCTCGTTTCTGTTGATTTCTCTGATTATCTACAAGTTGAAATTTCTCTTTAATTTCATTATTAGGCATTTCTTCGGGATTTTCTGCTCTGGTTTCTAAATCCCATCTTATTTCAGGGAATTTATGATCAGGTAATAGACCATGCTTATTAGCTTTACTTAATTCATAGACATTTATATATCCAAGAACTGATATGGCTTTTTTTTTGAATTTAGCTGACATATATTCATACCCTGTTCCTAATCCTTTTGGTATTGGTAAAATTAATCTTGCTGCTTTTCTACCCAAACGCTTTGAAGCTATTGTATACCCCATTTCTTTAATAGCTTGAATCCTTCTTTGCGGATTGTCATTTTGAGGAAATGTAGTAGTCCATTTCATTTTAATTAATTCGTTAAAAAAGTGAATTGTAACGTCACTATTCATCATGTTATCCTTCCAATACTTCTTTTCATTTCTTTGAAACTTCTTGATATTTTCTTTAGTGAAATATATCTTCACTTTTTTTAAATACTTTACTAATTCTTCAATTTCATGAATAAAAAGACCTGTTCTACGATAAAAATAAGGAATAGACCCTTCCCATTTAAAGCCGTCCTCTTGAGTAATAATTAAATCAACGTATTTTTCAGAAGATTTTAAATCTTCACGTACTTGAATAACATTAATGCCGAACGCATTAAGTTTTGAGTTTAGTTCTTCAGTGGATATTTGCATTATCGCTATGTTTTAATAAGTCTTCAATTTTGACTTCTAAAGCATTAGCAATTTTTTCAATGTTTACGAGGGTAATGTTTTTTTCAGCTCTTTCAATCATTCCAATATAAGTTCTATGAAGTTCTGCTCTATGAGCTAATTCTTCTTGTGAAATATTGAGTAAGCGCCTGTATTTCCTTACGTTTTCTCCAAATAAATTTAGTATTTCGTGTTTAGATTCCATTGCTAACTAAAGTCTGCATAAAGCTACCTTTAGTATTCAAATCATACTACAGACTATAATTAGCAATCTTTATTTTAGTATTTCTATAACTATTGGGTAGTAACAGGCTAGTGAGGACTTTATAAAATAACTCAATATAGCAGAAAATATAAAGTAAGATCAACTCTCAGGTGCTAATCGTACTTTAAGCCCCTCTAGATCTGGATTCATGTGGATCTGACACCCCAATCGGCTATTGTCTTCTACATGGAATGCTTCGGCAAGCATGGCATCTTCATCGTCAGATATTTCAGGCAATTCGTGATCGCTCTCTACATAGCATTGGCAAGAGGCACACATTGCCATTCCTCCACAAACTCCAATGGTTCCTTCTGGAGCCAACTCATACGAGCGAACAATCTCCATTAGGTTCATATTCATATCTGTAGGGGCTTCTACAGTATGGGTAGTACCTTCTCTATCTGTGATATGTATGGTTATGTCTGACATATTAAAAGTCTATTAAATTAAGTATCCCAAAAATAACTAACAATACGATATAGAGTACTACGATGAGAACAATGGTGTATAAAAAACCAGAGAAAAATCCCTTGCCTTTAATCTTCTTTTTATAGATTCCTGTTTTTGAGAGGATCCGATGGAGGACATATCCTACAGTAAGGACAACTACAAAAAATCCAATAATACTAGCTATACTGGGATTTTGCATATATCTACTCTATGGCTTTTACAACTGCTTTAGGTGCTTCTTTTTTACTCCCGTCAAATCCAGTAACACCACCTACAGTTGTGTATTTCATCACATATCTTTTGTTTGGAAAGATTCGCTGATAGGCACTTTGACACATGAGTGTCGCTTCATGAAAACCACAAAGAATCAGTTTTAATTTACCTGGATACGTATTTACATCTCCTATCGCATAAATCCCTGGAATATTGGTTTGATAGTCAAGACTGTTATCTACTTTGATGGCATTTTTTTCGATCTCAAGTCCCCAATCTGCGATGGGACCTAATTTGGGAGCGAGTCCAAAAAGAGGGATAAAATGATCTACTGCAATCTCCATCTCTTCTTCTCCACGTTTTACGATCACACTTTCTAGATGTTCGTTCCCAGAAAGTGCTGTAATCTCAGCAGGTGTAATAAGCGTAATCTTACCTTGATCTTTTAATTCTTGTACTTTATCAACACTATCAAGGGCTCCTCTAAACTCATTACGGCGATGTACCAATGTCACTTCACTCGCAACATCTGATAAGAAAATACTCCAATCTAGTGCACTATCGCCACCTCCCGCAATAATCACTTTTTTATTTCTATAAAATTCAGGATCTCTAATGATATACTCAACACCTTTATCTTCAAAACTTGTGATGTTTTCTAAGATTGGTTTACGGGGTTCAAAACTTCCTAACCCTCCTGCAATAGCAACTACAGATGCTTGATGTTTTGTGCCTTTATTGGTAGTGACAATAAAGGTATTGTCTTCTTGCTTTTCTATGGTTTCTGCACGTTCTCCCAATGTAAATCCTGGCTGAAAAGGTTCAATTTGCTTCATCAGATTATCGACCAAATCTCCTGCGAGTACTTCTGGAAATGCAGGAATATCGTAGATAGGTTTTTTAGGATAGATTTCTGAACACTGTCCTCCGGGTTGAGGAAGAGCGTCAATAAGGTGGCATTTTAACTTTAAAAGCCCTGCTTCAAAAACAGCAAAGAGTCCTGTAGGGCCGGCTCCTATAATGAGTATATCTGTTTTAATCATTGATTCTTGTTAAGTACGCTTTCGCGAAAGCGGATGTACACATACATTTATTACAAAGATGATATCTAATTTAAGCGACGACGTTAATCACGCTTTCTATTTGAGGGGCATGCTTTTTAATAGTCATCTCTACGCCACTTTTTAAGGTCATTTGATTGACAGAACATCCTACACAAGCACCCTCTAATTGCACACGAACTATCTTTCCATCTTCTATACCGAGTAAGGTAATATCACCTCCATCACTTTGAAGAAATGGTCTGATTTCTTCTAGCGCGTCTTCTACTTTTTGAGTTAATTCTTGATCTGTCATACCCTAATTTTTAACGGCGCTACATCCTGCCATTGTGGTTATTTTTATTGCTTCTGTAGGAGGCAAACTTTTATTACGACGTACGGTTTCTTCTACAACATTTTTGGTAAGTTCTTCATACGCCTTAGAGAGTAGTGATCCTGTTTGCAATGCTGCTGGATGTCCTACATCGCCTGCTTCTCGGATACTTTGCACCAGCGGAATCTCTCCCAAAAGTCGTACATCTAGATCTTCGGCAAGGTTTTTTGCGCCTTCTTTTCCAAAAATATAATACTTATTATCTGGCAATTCTTCTGGAGTGAAGTAGGACATATTTTCTACAATACCGAGTACTGGGACATTAATGCTTTCTTGTTGGAACATAGCGACTCCTTTCTTTGCATCTGCAAGTGCTACTGTTTGTGGTGTACTTACAATCACAGCTCCGGTAATGGGTAAGGATTGCATGATACTTAAGTGAATATCTCCCGTGCCTGGAGGTAAGTCTAGCAATAAGAAATCTAATTCTCCCCAAGCAGCATCAAAAATCATCTGATTTAATGCTTTGGCTGCCATAGGGCCTCTCCATACTACAGCTTGATCTGGTTTTGTAAAAAAGCCTATAGATAATATTTTTACACCGTAACTCTCAACAGGTTTCATTTTGGATTTCCCACCTACGTTTACAGAGAGTGGACGTTCATGGGTGACATCAAACATAATAGGAATTGATGGTCCGTATATATCGGCATCTAGTACGCCTACTTTAAAGCCCATTTTTGCGAGACTTACTGCAATATTTGCTGTGGTGGTAGATTTACCTACACCTCCTTTACCAGAGGCAATGGCGACGATGTTTTTAATCCCAGGAATAGCTTTTCCTTTGATCTCATTTTTTTGTGTGGGAGCAGGAGCGTCTACTTTTAAGTTTACTTTTACTTGGGCTTTTTGCTCCACTTTCTCGTGGATAACCTTCATAATTTCAACTTCTGTTTTTTTACGTGCTTGCAGAGTTGGATTATTAATTGTAATATCTACAATGACCTCATCTCCAAACGTCAAAACGTTTGTTACTGCACCACTATCAACCATATTTTCTCCAGCTCCAGGAACTGTTATTGTCCTTAATGCTTCTAGGATATCTTTCTTATTCAGCTTCATTTCTTTTTTTAAAAAGGATCGTCTAAAAATTGTTAACCTTACTTAGACTAATTCTAAATGCAAAGATACCGCATAAAGTAAGAAGTACAAAGTACTTTATGTCATCCCAAAAGTTAAGGATTTGTGAATATGCTTCTGCTTAAGTGTAAGTCAATTTTCGCGAAAGCGAATCTAAGAAAGAACAGCCAGTACTGTTAGATTGTAACCCAAATAGCTTTAGTCCATCCCTAGCTCTAGTACAGGATCCCAGAAGTGTTTTTTAAAATCGACGACTTGATCGTCTTCTACCTGAATGCCTTCTTCTGCAAGCATTTGTTGCATGGCATTACTGCTTCCAAAATGCATTTTACCTGTAAGCAATCCTACTCTATTCACTACTCTATGCGCGGGTACATCTGGATGTTTTCCTGCACCATTCATCGCCCACCCTACCATACGGCTACTACGAGCAGCGCCTAGATACTTGGCAATGGCACCATAGCTCGTGACACGCCCGTAAGGAATGCGTTTTGTGACTGCATACACCTTATCAAAAAAGTTTTCTGTTTTTGCCGAGTATTTCATTCAAAGTAAATCGTTCGTATTAATGTGATAATCACCAAAACAAGCATCAATGCCGCCATAAAATAATTGGAGTACTTTGCAAAAGAAGCGCTTCTATTTTCTATCCTCGCAAAGAAGATCACATATAGATATAAGGCGGTAAATGTTCCTAATACGGCTGCGGCAATAAATATGCTAATTGCCATAACATCATATTCTACCTTGCCACTTACATTTAATGCGACGCCTAAGGCACAGAAATAAGGGATAGGCAATACATTAAGGGCAGAAACCATCATACCTTTGCCTAGACTTCGTATGCCTCTATGTTTGGAAATCTTCACTTTCTTTACATGACTTCGTTTTGCTTTTATAAAAAAGAAAATGGCCATGATTAAGAAAATGACCAATCCTGTACGCAGTAACATATTACGTACAAAGGGATTTCCAAAAATATAACGTGCTAATAAAATAGCGATAAGAGCCTGAAAAGCAACGACCAAACACGCACCTATCGTCACTAGAAGCCCACTATTTTTTCCTTGTTGGACACAGGTTTTTGCAACAGACATATTAATGAGTCCAGGTGGGATGACACCTGCCAATGCTGCAAAATAAGTGATTAAGAAGAGTTTGGTTATTTCCAAAGGTCTTGAGCTATTTAACTCTAAATTTAATATAAGTTATCGGTTTTCCTTGCTCAAGATATTGTTTTTCATAAAATGTTTGTATTCCCACTACTTCTTTTGGCGAATATTCATTCTTATAGACATGATGATTTGCGTGTAAAATCTCATGCCCTTCCCCATGCAGAAGTCCTAAGGTATATCCATGCATAAATTCAGAATCTGTCTTTAAATGAATGACGCCTTCTGGTTCTAAAATCTGCTTATATTTTTGCAAGAATTCTGTATTTGTCATTCTATGCTTAGTGCGTTTATACTTGATTTGAGGATCAGGAAAGGTGATCCAGATTTCGGCTATTTCTGCTTTCGCGAAAGCGTAATCAACAAGCTCTATCTGTGTACGCATAAAGCCTACATTGATCAAATTTTCTTCTAGTGCGGTCTTGGCACCTCTCCAAAAACGGGCTCCTTTAATATCGATCCCTAGAAAATTTTTATCTGGATATGTTCTTGCCAATCCTACAGAATATTCTCCTTTACCACATCCTAATTCTAAAATAATAGGTTTATTATTTTTGAAAAAATCAGTTTTCCACTTACCTTTCAAAGGAAAACTTCCATCAACCAATTCTTCACGAGTTGGTTGAATGACGTTACTGAAGGTTTCGTTTTCACGAAAACGCTTTAATTTATTTTTACTTCCCAAACTACTATTTAATGTTTTGGTAAAATTAAGGAAACTTTCAATAGTTATAAGTATCTGAAATTTGCATTTATGAGTAAAGCTATACATATACTTGTGGCACCTCTCAATTGGGGGTTAGGACATACAACACGTTGTATTCCTATTATAGATGCATTGCTAGAAGACGGCTTCAAGGTAAGTATTGCTAGTGATGGGATTGCGTTGGCTTTTTTAAAGAAAGAATTTCCTCAACTACAAGCAATTACACTTCCTTCCTATGACATAGAATACGCAAAAAAAGCACAGCATTTTAAACTAAAAATGCTATCCAGTATTCCTAAAATAGCAACAGCTATACGTAAAGAACACAAGGCGTTACAACAGATTTTAGAGCATTATGATATTGATGGCGTGATCTCCGATAACAGATTAGGACTTTATACTTCAAAGGTTCCTACTGTTTTTATGACACATCAATTACAAGTTTTAAGTGGTACTACAACAGCCGCTACTACATTTTTACACAAATATTTTATCAAACGCTTTGACGAATGTTGGGTGCCAGATTACAAAGGAGGTTCAAACTTAAGTGGTATTCTTGGGCATCCTAAAAAAGCAGTTTCTAAAGTACGTTATATAGGATTACTGAGTAGAATGAAAAAAGATGCACAGCCACAAAAATATGATGCGCTTGTTATTTTATCAGGACCAGAACCGCAACGGTCTATGCTAGAAACGATATTGCTAACTGAACTAAAAAAGTATAATGGTAAAGTACTATTTGTGAGAGGTGTCATAGAAAAGGCAGAAACACGTCATCAACAAAAAAATATAGAAATTGTAAATTTCTTGACCTCAGATAAACTTGCAAAGGCTATTAATAGTGCTGGTTTTGTCATAGCAAGATCAGGTTATACGACTATTATGGATCTGGCAGCTTTGCAGAAAAAAGTCTTTTTTATCCCAACTCCAGGACAAACAGAACAGGAGTATTTAGCCAAAAGATTAAAAGAAAAAGGAATTGCGCCGTACGCAATACAAGAAGATTTTAGAATAAAAGATCTTACAAAATTATGTATTTACAAAGGGTTTGAAGATCAACAAGAAGTCATTGATTTAAGGCAATTTTTCGGCCTTTTCAAGAGTGAAAGAAAACTCAGATCCCACTCCGTATTCGCTTTCAACGTAGATTTTCTCATCATGCGCTTCAATAATATGCTTGACAATAGAAAGGCCTAACCCAGAACCTCCTACTTTTCGATTACCTGACTTGTCTACGCGATAAAAGCGTTCAAAAAGTCTAGGGATGTGCTCTCTCTCAATACCTTCTCCATTATCTGTAACTCGGATAAGGACTTTATTTTGGATTAAATCTTGTATACTGATCTCAGTGGTTCCATCTTTTTTACCGTATTTGATAGAATTTTCTATGAGATTGGTCAATAATTGTTGGATTCGTTCTTCGTCTGCATTTACAAGGATAGGTTCTTCATAGTCCCGATCAAAGGTTAAGGTCACATTCTTTTTTGCTGTTTTCATTTCTAGAAGTTCGAAAGTATTTTTGACCAATGCTACGATATCAAAGTACGTGTAATTAAGATTTAAATCCCCAACTTCTAGTTTTGTGATCATATCCAGATCGTTCACCAAATAGATGAGACGCTCTACGCCTTTATCTGCCCTTTCTAAGTATTTTATACGAACAGATTTGTCTTTAACAGCCCCATCTAGTAATGTGAGAATGTACGCTTGTACTGTAAATAATGGTGTTTTGAGTTCGTGAGCTACATTCCCTAAAAAGTCTTTACGGTACTCATCTTTGATTCTAAGCGATTCTATCTCAAGTTTCCTACTTGTAGCATAACGCTCTACCTCATCAGTAAGAGATTTTAAGTCGGTCGTTATTCTTCTAGGTTTAAGCTCGGCATCTTCTAGTAATGTGACCTCATCGTATATTTTTTTTACTCTCCTGTAAATAAAAATTTTAGTACGATAATAAATAATAATAAAAAGAAATATAAAACAAAATATAGCGACCATCCCGATGAAAGGCCAATCTATGTTTTTTTGCCAATATCCAATGCCTATAAGTATCGCCGAAAAAAAAAGTGTTACGTAAAACGCTGTAACTATTGAAAAACCGTATGACCTCCTAAAGTCGTCTGTCATTAAACTACAAATTTATATCCTACTCCTTTAATTGTTTTAAAAGACTCGTCGCCTATTTTTTCTCTTAGTTTGCGTATGTGTACATCTATTGTTCTGCCACCTACAACCACTTCATTTCCCCAAACTCTATCCAAGATATCTTCTCTTTTAAATACTTTTCCTGGTTTTGAAGCTAGTAGTGAGAGTAATTCAAATTCTTTTCTAGGCAAGACAATCTCTTCTTTATCTTTAATAATTTTATACTCCTCTCGATCTATCACTAGGTTTCCTACTTTGATAATCTCAGAAGATTCCTCTTTCTCTTTCAGTCTTCGCAATAGTGCTTTGACTTTACTAATGAGCACTTTCGGCTTTATAGGCTTTGTAATATAATCATCTGCTCCTGCGTCAAATCCTGCTACCTGAGAATAATCTTCGCCACGCGCTGTAAAAAAAGTGATGATAGTATCAGAAAGATCTGGATTTTTACGTAGTAGTTCACACGCTTCAATTCCATCCATTTCTGGCATCATCACATCTAAGATCACAAGATGAGGTTTATGTTTCTTTCCTAGTTTAACTGCCTCTGCACCATTGGTTCCCGTAATTACCTGATATCCTTCATTAGATAGATTATACCCTACAATTTCTAGAATATCCGGCTCATCATCTACTAATAATATTTTGATGTTTTTATTCTTCATGAGTGTACCAAGGTTTCATTCTATAAATATAGTCTATTATAAATTCTTTAATAAACGACTAAAATAATTTATTCCGTTGGTTACCTAAGCAGTATCTATATTAAGAATGGGTTAAATATTTACGCTTTCGCGAAAGCATAAACAACTCTGTCTATTACATTTTGTATTTTTGCACCTTATTTACTAAACTAATTAATTATGAAAAAAATTACGCTTTTAATTGCATTATTCATGAGTTACCTTTCCTTTGGACAGGTGGTGATCAATGAAGTCGATGCAGATCAAACTGGAACAGACACTATGGAGTTTGTCGAACTCTTCTCAGAGACGCCAAATCAGTCTCTTGATGGCCTTGTTCTTGTTCTTTTTAATGGATCTGATGATGCTAGTTATAATGCAATAGATTTAACAGGTTTTTCTACAGATGGTAATGGATTTTTTATCGTAGGAGGTGATGAAGTTGCCGGTGCTGATATCATGATAGGTGCCAACAATACCATCCAAAATGGAGCTGACGGTATTGGAATTTACACAGGAAATATCGCTGATTTTCCAAATGATACCCCAGCTACAACAACAAATCTTATTGATGCTATTGTCTATGGAACCAATGATGCTGATGATGTAGATCTGCTAGCTGCATTAGGACAAACAATTCAATACAATGAAGATAATGTAGATGCAGACATAGAATCATTACAACGCCGTGATGATGGTACGTTCTGTACCGCTACACCTACACCTCGTGCAACCAATGGATGTTCTGCCTGTGCACTTGTTTTTAGTTTTAACGATGCTACTTGTGATGATGTTACCACTGGAGTAGACGGTGTTACCTACCTTGTCGACTTTACTGGGGGTGCTGGAGAAGCAATTACCCTAGCATTGGACGGCACAACGGGAACTATTGGTGGAGATAATCCTAGCACACAAGCTACAGGAACAATCTCTATATCTGTAGATGAAGGTGTAGATTTTGCACTGACAGCAACAGGTGCTACCTGTGATGTCTCTATAGATCTATTTGCTGTAAACTGTGCCCCTACTGCAGATGTTGCAGATATCGCTACGTTAAGAGCAAGCGCCGAAGGAGTAGAATACCTTCTTACAGGAGAAGCGATTCTGACGTTCCAACAAGATTTTAGAAATCAAAAATTTATAGAAGATGCTACTGGAGCTATTCTTATAGATGACTCTTCAGGAACTATCACAACCATGTATACGGTAGGAGATGGTATTACAGGCATCTTAGGAACATTAACTTCTTTTCAAGGAATGTTACAATTTGTTCCCTCAGAAGATCCTGGTGCTGCAACTTCAACTGGCAATGCTGTAACTCCTCAAATGGTAACCATCACAGCACTTAATGCAAATCCAAATGATTTTGAATCTGAATATGTACAAATAGCAGACGTTGCTGTAGACAATTCTGCAAACTCAACTTGGGTCACTGGTGCTGAATATCCACTTTCAAATGCAGATGGAGATTATGTATTTAGAACTTCTTTTTTTGCTGTAGATTATATTGGAGAAACAGTTCCTACACAAGCTACTATTGCTGGTATCATCACAGAACGTAATAATGGAGATTACTTCATCACTGCTCGTGACTTGAATGATATAGAAAACACTTCTTCTTGCTCACTGGTATTAGGTACTATCACAGCTACATGTGATACTGAAACTTCTAGTCAAGATGGAACGACAATTACTGTAGCCTATACTGGTGGTGGTAATGAAACATATACTCTTGAAGTGTTAGGCGGAGGTGTGATCTCTGGAGATGATCCTACCACTGTTGCCGAAGGTACTATCACAATAATTGCAGTATCAGAAGCTACTACTGTAACACTAGAAATTACCAGTGTTAATTGCAATCTTTCTACAGATATTACAACGCCTGCTTGTGAACCAGTTCCTGAAGTTGCTACAATAGCTGCTTTAAGAGCAGAAACAGAAGGTGAAGAATATGTATTGAGTACTGAAGCAATACTTACTTTCCAACAATCACAACGTAACCAAAAATGGATTGAAGACGCAACAGGAGCTATTGTGATTGATGATCCTGCAGGAGTCATTACAACTACATACGCTATCGGAGACGGTATCACAGGTATACGAGGAACCCTAGGTTCTTTTAATGGTCTTATGCAGTTTGTTCCTTCTCAAGATGCTGGAGCACCAAGCTCTATGGCGAATCCAATAGCACCACAGGTAGTTACCATAACTGAGCTTAACACCAATAGTGAAAACTATGAGTCTGAATATGTAGCAGTGGCTGCAGTTACTGTAACCAATACAAGTGGAGATACGAACTGGCTCATGGATACTAACTATGAAATCACAAATGCAGATGGTACTTTTACATTACGCACCAATTTTGATGAAGCTGATTATGTAGTAAATCCAGATGCAGTACCTACTACAACAGTAAATATTGCTGGGCTTATTGGTCAGTTTAATGATACGTATCAAATCACTCCTAGAAGTGCTGCCGATATTGATATTACACTTTCTGTTCAAGAAAACACTATTGATGGATTATCTATATATCCTAATCCTGCAGAAGATATCGTCACCATTACAACCACTTCAAACACTCAAAAAGAAGTAACTGTATTTGATATCACAGGAAAATTAGTATTACGTACAAACACAGTGAATACTATCAATGTACAAACACTAGAAACAGGAATGTACCTAATGACAATTAAAGAGAATAACGCTACAGCAACTGTCAAGTTGATCGTTAGATAATACGCATATCATTTATATTTTATAAAAAGCGTCCTTTTTGAAAGGACGCTTTTGCTTTTTATATCACTTTAAATTCAACAGAGATGAATACCTTTGTCCTAAATTTGACGTATGGAATACCAAGATATTTTTGCTATAAAAAACTCTCAGGAATTTGAGCAAAAAGCTCTTGACGTATTTCGTTATCAATTTGAACATAATACAGTATATCGCTCTTTTTGTGACCTTCTTTATAAGAATCCAAGTGATATTAAAACGGTAGCCGAAATTCCTTTTTTACCTATTTCCTTTTTTAAATCTCACGAAGTCGTTTCTTCACAAAAAGAAACAGAAGCAATATTTACGAGTAGTGGAACCACTGGTAGTATCACGAGTAAACATTATGTAAAAGACCTTTCTCTCTACGAAACCAGCTTCCAAAAAGGATTTACACAATCGTATGGAGCCATAGAAGAGTATGTCGTTTTGGCTTTGCTACCGTCTTATCTTGAACGAGAAGGCTCTTCCTTGGTATATATGGTAGACCATCTTATTAAGGCAAGCAAACATGAGGATAGCGGATTTTATTTAGATGATTATTTCGCTTTAAGCGAAAAATTAAAAGATCTTGATACCTCGGGCAAAAAAGTACTTCTCATAGGCGTGAGCTTTGCCTTATTAGATCTTATAGAAAATGATCATTTCTCTCTTCAGCACACCATTATTATGGAAACAGGAGGGATGAAAGGAAAACGAAAAGAAATGATCCGAGAAGAACTTCATGCAATGCTATCTAAAGGATTTGGTGTTTCTGAAATCCATAGTGAGTACGGGATGACAGAGTTATTATCTCAGGCATACTCCAATGGAAAAGGAGTGTTTACAACCCCTCCTTGGATGAAGATATTAATAAGAGATCCTGAAGATCCTTTAACGATATTCTCCAACTCAAAAACTGGAGGGCTTAACGTCATAGACTTAGCAAATATTCATTCTTGTTCCTTTATTGCCACACAAGATCTTGGCAGAATACACCCAGATGGAAGCTTCTCTGTTGTGGGTAGATTTGATAATTCGGACATAAGAGGATGTAATCTTATGGTATTGTAAAAGCAGTCAATTCCTATAATTATGTTAAAAATGTAATGTTCTCTATTTTTAACGACCTAACCTTTGTAAAAATTTATAAAATGAAACAGTTTTTAATTCTAGTCATCGCCTTTGTAAGTTTTCAAGCGATCGGACAACAAATAGATTATAATCTTAAGAAAGGATATGTTGCCGAGGGATATGATGTTACTGAGTATTTTAATAACAAAGCAATAGAAGGCACTACCAAATTTACAACAGAGCATGACAAAGTAAAATACAAATTTGTGAGTCAGGAGAATCTTGACAAGTTCAAGGCAAACCCTGAAAAATTTGTCCCTCAATATGGTGGTTATTGTGCATACGCAATCGCTGATAAAGGAAAAAAAGTAAGTGTAAATCCTGAAACCTTTGAAATAAGAGATGGTAAGTTATATCTCTTCTATAATTCTTGGGGAACCAACACACTAGAAAAATGGCAAGAAGAAGGTCCTGAAAAATTAAAAGGACAAGCAGATACGGCTTGGAATAAAGTAAAATATAATAGATAAAGAATATTCATAATTGATTGGTTAGTTAGTTAGAAAACCCTAGTGAGCATCTTGCCACTAGGGTTTTTGTTTTATGTAAATTTGACAATCAAAACTTGAAAATACCAAGTAAAAGTATTTGTATGAAAAATAAATAAGAAAAATTGACAATTCTTTGTAAGATTATTTATAGCTGTCGACTGAGTGTTTATAAATTAAAAATCACAAATTAAAGACACACTCATGAAAAAATCAATAATCATACTTATAGGATTACTTATTGGATTCTCTTCACAAGCACAACAAATTGACTATTACCTAGACAGTGGCTATGTTGCCGAAGGATATGATGTTACAGCTTATTTTAACAATGAAGCTGTAGAAGGAAGTAAAAGCTACACAACAACATACGACGGCGCTAAATTCAAGTTTGCTTCACAAGTAAATCTGGACAAGTTTAAGGCAAACCCATCCAAATATGTTCCTCAATATGGTGGTTATTGTGCGTATGCGCTTGCTACAAATGGAAAAAAAGTAGACGCAGATCCAGAAACATTCGAAATACGAGACGGAAAATTATACATGTTCTATAACTCTTGGGGTAAAAACACTTTAAAAAATTGGAAAAAAGAAGGTCCTACCGCCTTACGACTTAAAGCTGACACCAACTGGGAAAAAGTAAAATACAAAAATTAATTTCACCCCCTGTATACCAGAACACCCCATTAGAATTTTTCTAATGGGGTGTTCACTTTATAGCTTATAAGAATCTTTTATGATCTCTTTTGTATGTACTAAATCACTTTAATGATAAAGTAATTTTTCTTTCCTCTTTGAAGTAATATGAAAGTATCACTGATCAAATGTTCTTTAGTAATTTTAAAATCTTCTGTTACTTTTTCTTTATTCACAGAAATAGAATTTTCTTTAAGTGCACGTCTTGCTTCTCCATTAGATTTTAAAAATCCTGTTTTTTCCGCAAGTGCTCCTATGATATCAAGACCTCCTTCTATTTCTGAGGCAGCGACCTCCGCTTGAGGCACGCCTTCAAAAACATCTAAAAAAGTAGCTTCATCAAGTGCTTTTAAGTCTTCTCCAGTAGATTTTCCAAAAAGAATATTGGATGCTTTTATCGCATTTTCTAACGCTTCTTCTCCATGTACCGTGACCGTCACTTCTTCTGCCAATTTTCTCTGAAGCGCACGTTGATGTGGCGCTTCTTTATGAAGCTCAACAAGTGCTTCTATCTCTTGCTGATTTAAAAACGTAAAAATCTTAATATACTTCTCTGCATCTTCATCGCTTGTATTTAACCAGTATTGGTAAAACTTATACGGAGATGTACGTTTAGCATCTAGCCATACATTCCCACCTTCACTTTTTCCAAATTTACTCCCATCAGATTTTGTGATTAAAGGACACGTAAGTGCATATCCTTTTCCTCTACCTATACGGCGTATTAATTCTGTTCCAGTGGTAATATTTCCCCACTGATCGCTTCCTCCCATTTGGAGCGAGCAATCATAGTTCTGATACAAATGCAAGAAATCATATCCTTGAACTAATTGATAGGTAAACTCAGTAAAAGACATTCCATCTGCCGACTCGCCAGACAAACGATTCTTTACAGAATCTTTTGCCATCATATAATTTACTGTAATATGTTTTCCAACATCTCTTATAAAATCCAGAAAAGAAAACTCCTTCATCCAGTCATAATTATTGACCATCACCGCTTCATTTGCTGCTCCAGAAGTAAACTCTAAGAATTGAGACAATTGATTGCGCACACATTCTTGATTATGACGAAGTGTTTTTTCGTCTAGCAAATTACGCTCTGAAGATTTCCCAGAAGGATCCCCTATCATCCCTGTAGCACCTCCTACAAGAGCAACAGGCTTATGACCTGCTCTTTGAAAATGCGCTAATAGCATAATAGGTACTAGATTTCCGATATGTAAAGAATCTGCTGTAGGGTCAAACCCCACATAGGCGCTACGCATCGCCTCCATAAGGTGTTCTTCTGTATTAGGCATTGCATCGTGCACCATCCCTCTCCATTGCAATTCTTGAACAAAATTTTTAATCATTAGATTTTCTTTTGAGGGTGCAAAGATAAAGGGTATTAAGTCTCATGACAAACTCTGAACTCAATAAAAAAGATAGATTAAAATCAGGCGTTATTTAATCAAGATCCCGCTATGCAGCGGGATTAGTTCAATGTGTAATCTTGAGTGCGTCTTGCAGACTTCTCAAAATTGAGTTTCACTAATAAAAATTAAAGTGACGTTATTGGGGTACTTGCCTAGAGTAGATTATATTTATACTTATGATTTTAGTCACAGGAGGAACAGGTCTCGTCGGAATGCATTTATTACTTGAACTTACACGGGATCATACGCCCGTGCGATCGACATTCAGAACTACTGAAAAAATAAAAGAGGTGGAGGCTTTTTTTGCTTTCGCGAAAGCGGAAAACCAGTTTAAAAAAATAGATTGGATACAAGCCGATATCATAGACGTTCCTTTACTAGAGCTTGCTTTTAAGGACATCATACACGTATATCACTGTGCCGCACTGATCTCATTTGATCCTTATGACTTTCAAAAATTATTAAAAACAAATGTCGAAGGCACCGCAAACGTAGTCAATCTATGTCTGTCATATCAAGTGCAAAAACTATGTTATGTAAGCTCTGTTGCTGCGTTAAGCAAACTACCCAACAACCCTATTACCGAAGAAAACATCTGGGATCCCAATGAATCAAATTCGGTCTATGCCATTTCAAAATATGGTGCCGAAATGGAAGTCTGGCGGGGTACACAAGAAGGATTGGACGCTATCATTTTTAATCCAGTAATTATTCTAGGAGAAGGAGATTATACGAAAGGAAGTGGTGAATTATGCAATCACGTATTGAAAGAAAAAGCATTCTACCCAAAAGGAAGTAATGGATTTATAGACGTGAAAGATGTTGTTACCCTTATGATACAAGGACTTTCTAGTAACTTAACAAATGAGCGTTATATTCTGGTGGGAGAAAACACATCTTATAAAGACATCTTGCAACGTATGGCAACGCAATTTTCTAAAAAGCCTCCCAAAAAATCACTCCCAAGCGGATTTCTTACGCTACTTGCTGTAGCAGATGGATTTTTGGGATTGTTTACTCGTAAGAGAAACATGACTCGTGCTAGTGCTAAAGCGATGCAGGAAGTTAAAAGATTTAGTTCTGAAAAGGCAAAACAACAATTATATTATGTTCCTACACCTATAGATGAAACCTTAAAAAGAATAAAGCTACATCTGGAAGCTACAAAGAATCTATAAAAATTTCTTTAGAAACTCTAATAGGCGAACGTGTTTTTTCTATTTTATCACTTACTTTGCCTTTGAGACTATCTAGTTTTTTAATACTATCCCTCTCTCGTTGTAACTGCTTTGCTTTTTCTGTACGTAAAGAGTCTTTTACCTTTTTTTCTATTTTAGCTAATGAATCGTAGCCTTTAAATTCAGCTTCAGCTCGTTTCTGAATAGTGACATACATGTCTTTATAATCTTCTATATCTGAAGCATAATAGGTGATGCTTTTTGCTAGCTGCAAACTATCTATAGCATACTTTTCAAAAATATATGTTTCTGGCGCTACACCGTACTTACTCAGTTTTTGGATATCATATCCTCTCGCTCCATTTACAACAGCCATTTCATAAATGATCTCTTCCATTTTGGCTCTGTCAATAAGATCTGTAGGTTTTTCTACAGACGGTATGTCTTGACAGCTTATGACAAGAAAGATAAAAAATATGTATGCAAATTGCTTCACTATCTATCAAAGGTTAATCGCTCTCCAAACGTATCATCATATACTTTAAAATTCTTATACGCCAATCTACCGTTTACAAATGTATGTGTGATCCGTGACTTAAAAGTAGTTCCTTCAAAAGGAGACCATCCACATTTGTACAATATATTTTCTTTTTGCACAGTCCATGGAGCATTTAAATCTACCAGAACTAGATCTGCTTTATAGCCTTCTCTAATGAATCCTCGGTTTTCTACTTGAAATAAAATCGCTGGATTATGGCACATTTTCTGAACGATTTTCTCCAAAGAAATACGTCCTTGATGGTAAAACTCTAACATTGCAGGTAATGCATGTTGGACCAATGGACCACCACTAGGGGCTTTTGTATATACCTGATTTTTTTCTTCTAACGTATGAGGAGCATGATCTGTTGCGATCACATCTAATCGATCATCTAATAGTGCTTCTAGTAACCCTTCTCTATCGGCTGGTGTCTTTACTGCTGGATTCCACTTTATGAGCGTACCTTTATCTTCATAGTCTTCACTAGAAAACCATAAGTGATGTATGCATACTTCGGAGGTTATTCTCTTTTCTTCTAAAGGTATTTTATTAGTAAAAAGTTCTGTTTCTTTTGCTGTCGATATATGAAATACATGTAATCGAGCTCCTGTCTTTTTTGCGAGCTCAATAGCTCTAGAAGAAGAAATATAACACGCATCTTCACTACGAATAACAGGATGTAAGTGTATTGGAATATCATCTCCATACCGCTCTGTATAGATCGCTAGATTTTTTTTGATGGTATCTTCATCTTCACAGTGAACAGAAATTAATAAATCTGTAGAGGAGAATATTTTTTCTAATACTTGCTCATCATCTACAAGCATATCTCCTGTAGAGCTTCCTAAAAATAATTTAAGCCCAGCGACATTTTTCTTATCGACTTTAAGAATTTCCTCTAGATTATCATTTGTCCCTCCAAACATAAAAGAATAGTTTGCGTGCGAGTTCTCCTTAGCAATCGCAAATTTTTCTTCTAACTTCTCAATGGTTGTGGTCTGCGGGTTTGTATTAGGCATTTCCATAAAAGAAGTAATTCCACCAGCCACTGCTGCTCTGGATTCGCTCTTGATATCTGCCTTATGTGTAAGACCAGGTTCTCTAAAATGTACCTGATCATCTATAACCCCAGGTAACAGATATTTTCCTTCAGCATCAAAAACGTGAACATCTGAAGATTTTGCACTTATACTTTCTCCAATCTCTTGAATAATTCCTTGATGAATAAGAACATCTCCATGTACAATAGCACCCTCATTTACTATATGTACATCTTTTATTAATATTTTTTCCATATTAGTTTTTCCCCTTAAAAAGATGGTTTAATCGTAATCGTATGACGCCAAAAACAGCTTCTGAAATAATCCCCTTGCTCATTTTACTTTGCCCCTTAGTACGGTCTGTAAAAATAACGGGTATTTCTACAATAGCAAATTTTTTAATGTATGCTTTATACTTCATTTCTATTTGAAAAGCATATCCTACAAAACGAATTTTATCTAGGTTGATTGCCTCCAACACTTTTCTTTTGTAACATATAAAGCCTGCTGTAGTATCGTGTATATTCATACCCGTAATTAAACGCACATATTTTGAAGCTCCCCAAGAAAGTAAAACTCTTCCCATAGGCCAATTAACAACATTCACTCCTGTAACATAGCGCGATCCTATAGCTACATCTGCCTGATCTTTTGCACAAGCATTATAAAGACGTATGAGATCGTTAGGATTATGTGAAAAATCGGCATCCATTTCAAAAATATAATCATACCCTTTGTCTAGTGCCCATGTAAAGCCTGCAATATAGGCGGTTCCTAGTCCAAGCTTCTTTTCTCTTTCTATGATAAATAAACGGTCTTTATAATCTATTTGTAGTTCTTTTACCAAGGTAGCAGTACCATCTGGTGATCCATCGTCTACGACAAGAATATCGAAAGCTCTTTGTAATGCAAAAATATTGCGCACAAGGCGTTCTATGTTTTCAATTTCATTATAGGTAGGTATCACTACTAAAGCATTTGCCATAAACTATTATTGCTTTCAGCAAATGTACTTATTTTATAGATGTAGAAAATATCAAGTTGATGGCTTTTACGCTTAATTTATGGTATTTTTAACGCTTCATAAATCACAGCAATTTGGAAACCACCTTAAAAACAATCATTCATAAAGACTGGATTACGTTACTCCTAGTGTTGTCATTTTTGATTGTTGCGCTAAGTAAATTTTTTTACACACAACGATTTCAGGGGCTATTCCTTTTTTTTGGATCAGATAAATATACAACGAGATCCAAAGAAAAAAGAGAGTTACACCCTTTCAACATCCTTTTATCTATACATCAAATCTCTATACTCTCTTTATTTCTCTTCTTATGGTACACCATATCGTTGGGAAAAGATTACACCCAACTACCTTATTTATACATTAAAATAGGTATAGGCTATCTTATTTTTGAGATACTAAAAGTCTTTATAGATAAAATCATAAGCTATTTATTGAATATTCAGGGACTCATGCAAGTATACTTATACAGGAAAGTAAACTTTAAAAACTTTTTAAGTATTCTTGTTTTAATCCTTTGCTTTTTTATTGTGTATAGCAATTTTGTCACAGTTCAACTTTTACAAATAAGTCTATGGGTCATTGTTGGTTTATACTTCATTTCCTTAGCTATTACCATAAGTAAATATCAAGATCAAATTCTTTCGCTACCGTCTTATTTTATTTTGTATTTTTGCACTCTCGAAATAGCACCCTATTATATCTTGTATCATATAGCTACATAAATAAGCAGGGTTTTAGAAAAAGAGTATCTATGAAAGTGAAAACTATTTTAGTCTCGCAACCTAAACCAAAGGTTGAAAACTCGCCGTACTTTGAGTTAGAACAAAGACAACGCGTAAAGATAGATTTCATCCCATTTATCCATGTGGAAGGAGTTTCAAGTAAAGAGGTTCGGTTACAAAAAGTAGACTTAAAAGACTACACAGCTATCATCTTAACAAGTCGTAATGCTGTAGATCACTTCTTTAGAATTGCAGAAGAAATGCGCTTTAAAGTGCCAGACACGATGAAGTATTTTTGTCAAAGTGAAGCTGTGGCTTTCTATCTACAAAAATATGTAGTGTACCGTAAACGTAAAATTTACGTCGGTAAGCGTACATTTGTAGAGATGGCTCCGCTGATCAAGAAGCATAAAAATGAAAAGTTTTTATTGCCTTCGTCTGACAAATTAAAGCCTGAAATACCGACAACATTGGATGAATTAGGGATCTCTTGGAAACAATCTACCTTCTACAAGACGGTAATAAGTGACCTTTCAGACTTAGAAAACGTATTTTATGATATTCTTGTATTCTTTAGCCCTAGCGGTATAGAATCCCTGCTTCATAACTTCCCCAACTTTAAGCAAAACGATACGCGCATTGCTGTATTTGGCAACACAACTGTCAAAGCTGCTGAAGAAGCAGGTCTTAAAATTAACATTCAGGCGCCTACACCTCAGACCCCGTCTATGACCATGGCACTAGAAAAATATATCAAAGAAATCAACAAAAAGTAGATTTTCTTTATACATCACAAACCCACAAGATGATCTGTTTTGTGGGTTTTTTTATACGCTTTCGCGAAAGCAGTATAATAATTTAACTTTTGTTAATTTCATTCCGTTTTTTCTGTTTTTTCTGTTTTTTCTGTTTTTTCTGTTTTAGATAAAAAAATTTCATAATAAGCTGACTATTAAACAAATTAATAATTATCTTTCAAAAAATCTAAAATTAATTTTAAGAATAAATTGCTATATATTACCTTTTATGAAAAGAATATTACCTCTTGTACACTTCCTATTTATCATCACGTTTATTTTCTCTTGCAAAAACGAGGATAACAGTCCAGAAATGATGATTCCTGATGAAGAAGAAATGGAGATGCTAGTACTACCAGAAGCTACCCAAACAGGAGCAGGAACTTTTGGCGCCCTCGTGGATGGCGAGGTGTTTAGTGAAGACACTGACCCATTCCTGACTATTTACACCAATGTAAATGGAGAATTCTTCTTTCTAACAGGGGCGCTCAATCTCAATAGCGTGGTACGTCAGATACGCATAGGCTCTGTAGAAGCACCTATTGAAGAAAATATGACCTATGAGATCGGAGTAGGCTCTAATGGAAACTATTTTGGAGAAGTGACCTTTAATGACAGTGAAGATCCGATTACAACCGCTAATATGTCCGGCGCTCTTACCATCACAAAACTTGACCCTACCACAAACATTGTGTCTGGGACATTTTTCTTTAATGTAATGAATGGAAATACCCTAGTAGAAATTACGGAAGGACGCTTTGATCAGATATATGAAGAATAAACTTATACTTATGAAAAAATACCTATTTCTTTTACTCACTTGTTGCACCCTATCCTTTACATCCTGCAAAAACGATGATGACAACACACCACCCATAGACCAACTCCCAGAAGCCACCCAAGAAGGTCTCGGCACTTTTGGGTGCTTAATAAATGGTCAAGCCTTTGTCGAGACAGGAACGTTCTTCAACACCTTTTACCAACAGGTAGGTGGAGAGTTTTTCTTTGGAATTACCGCAGAATTTGATGATGAAAACCCTAGGGCTATTGCAATGGGTACAAATATGAAAGAAATTCAAGAAGGTGATGTGTTAATATTCAATATTGATGAACCTGGTAATGCATATTCAAGAGTTGTTTACATTCCTTCAGAAGGCAATTTTCAATCAGCTTTTTCTGATGGTGAGCAAAATACAGGAACTCTTACTATTACGAAACTAGATTTTGAAAACGGTATTGTTTCTGGCACATTTAAAATGAATATAATCGATCCTTTTACAGGCGAAGAAGTCACAATCACTGAGGGTCGCTTTGACACACTATTTACTCAATAAGAAAGACTATCACAGTAAAAAAATATGAAAACCTATACGTTACTGCTTTTCACACTACTAACGATTACAGTCTCATCCTGCAAAAACGATGATGACAATACACCTCCTATAGAACAACTCCCAGAAGCCACCCAAGAAGGTCTCGGCACTTTTGGGTGCCTAATAAATGGTCAAGCCTTTGTCGAGACAGGAACGTTCTTCAACACCTTTTACCAACAGGTAGATGGGGAGTTTTTCTTTGGAATTACTGGTGAATTTGAAGATAAAAATCCTAGTGCTATTGCAATGGGTACAAATCAAAGAACCATAGAAGAAGGAGAGACGTTAAACTTAAAGCTAAATGAGTCTGGTAATGCTTATGCCCGTGTATTCTTTTCTCCCTCTGAGAACAATTTCCAATCAGCCTTTACTGATGAACAAGAGAACACGGGAACCCTAACGATTACAAAGCTAGATTTTGAAAACGGTATTGTTTCTGGCACTTTTGAAATGAATATGATCGATCCTTTTACGGGTGAAGTAGTTACAATCACTGAGGGACGCTTTGATACGCTATTTACCCAATAAAGATTCCTCATTACTATATATAAATATTTTAAAATAATTTTTATGAAAAGATCAGTACTCTTGTTGCTATTTCTAGCGACCTTAACCACCTATGCTCAAACCGAAGTAGATACGCAATGGGCAACAGAAATTAATAATGTCTTTCAAAACATTGAAAAAAACCGCATCCCTCATGGTATCCTTCTAGATTATGCGATGGAATTTACAGATATACCTTCGTATAAAGGTAATCTTACCGATAGCACCTATATAGATGTAGGGGTACTAAGCAATATCTATAAGACTTTATATATGGGACAGGTAACAACAGATACGACAGACTTCCCACAATTAAAAAACTATGCAAGAGCCTGGCTAGATGAGCGCAGAGCACAAAACCTCGGAAATATAAAAACACTGACCATTGGTGGTTTGTATTATCAATATTCTCAAATGAAAGAAACAGCCCTTAATGACAATGAGATCAACGTCAACCCACTATCGCGTCGCTATTCTGACAAGTACATCAATGGGGTCTGGCAAAATCCATATAAAACTTCCCAAACCATTGCGTTTGCCCCTCCTGTAAGTACGATGGATCAGCAAAACTTTCAGGTAGTGATTCCTAGTAACCTTTTCTTATCTAATGCGCAAGGCAACATATTATCTATTCAAATAGATTTTGAAGACGGCTTAGGATATCGCACCATTGATTTTGACAATCCAATATCGGTAAATTATAGAAGAAATGGGATTTATACTTGGACGTTTCGAATATTGAAAACAGGCAGAGAAACACTACACACACAATCTAAGATTAGAATTGAAGCACAGGCAGAAGGGGGCTCATCTTCTCGTACCATTGACAATACGGTTGAAATTGCTGGTCCTGGCTATAATGGAGGCGCCATCCTAAGTATAGATTATGCACCAGGAAATGGCACAACCCTTATGAAGCCCTTAATCGTTGCCGAAGGCTTTGATCCTGGCAATGTGCTAGCTCCTGAGTCATTAAGTGGTATAAATGATTTGGATGGCTTTAACCTTAGTCTATTGAATGCGGGAAGCAATCTTCGAAACCTAATTGATCTAGAAAGTCAGTCACGCCAATACGATATCGTCTATGTAGATTGGAAAAATGGCACAGCTGCCATACAAGACAATAGCATCACTTTGAGAAATGTGATCAATTATATAAATTCTGAAAAAGTAGGGAATGAGCCTAATGTACTACTTGGGCAAAGTATGGGTGGTGTGATAGGGCGTTATACCCTAGCGACTATGGAAAATGATACTATAGATCACGACGTACGCCTTTTTATAAGTCATGACGCGCCTATGCAAGGTTCTAATACTCCTATAGGCATACAGCACTTTACGAGACACGCACTCAATGCTTTTACGAGCATACCTATTCTTCAAGGACTCGATATTACCTTATCTCTCGCGGCAGATATTATAGATTTTTGGGAAAGTACAACAGCTATGGATATCAATGCTGGCTTTATCGACCCCTATATATCCCCCACCCATGTTTTAACAATACAAGATACACCAGCCGCCGTGCAACTCAACTATCATTGGGTTACCCCAGGGGAGCAAGCAATAACCCTTATACATGACCAATGGCAGAATAGCTTAGATATAGTAGGTTACCCACAAAATTCACGCAATATTGCCATAAGTAATGGTAATGAGTGTGCCACAGATCACGGATTTGTAGCGGGAGATGAATTTATAGATATCTTAGATCTTGATAATCCAGATTTTTGGGGAGATTTACTATCTCTTGTAGCGGTACCCGCTGGAGGTGTTCTACTATTTGATCCTGGTCTCATAGGTCTTGGCTTAATACCAGGATCAAGCGAATGGAAATTTGATTTCGATATTTACAGCACTCCAGATGTCTTTGATTTTAACAAAGAAGTGTATCGCGGTAGAGTTCAATACACTAAAAAAGTCTTATGGTTATTTCCTGTAACGCATACTCTTACAGGACGAGATAAAGATGCGCCATCAGGGTTCTTCCCTTACGGTTCTTTTACAGGAGGTCAACTACCAGGAGGTATTAGCGGTATTTTAGACGATGTGCCCTTACCGCTTTCTGTAGATATTGTAAATAACAACTATGGCTTTATACCAACCGCCAGCTCCCTAGATGTAAAAAGGAATAATGGCGACTTACCCTTGATAGATGATCATGAACGAAAGTATGGCGGAGGAAACATCGACTATTCAGGTCTCAACTCTGAATTTGATAATTTTATCGTAGATTATAATACTTTTGGAGCGAAATAAATAATGAGCATTTATCATTTCAACGACGTAATGGTGACTGGCTTGCCGAAGAACTTAATGCCTCGCCCAACGGTTCAGTGTTTGATTGTCGTATTTTATGTAATGATCAAAGTATACAAGGAGAGGATGCTTTATGCTCATCAGGATTATACTTTATAGACATAAGCCCCATTGGTGTAACGACAATTTGGTCCTTGAGTAACACAAGTGCAGCGACTATTACCAGTAGCACTAGCACAGATGTAACTATACAAGCAGTGCCTAACCAACTAGCTACTATCATATTAACAGCGACTATAAATATCCCAGACTGTGGAGGATTTACCACATTAACAAAAGATATTAGGATAGGGAGACCTGAAACACCAGAAACACTGGATGGTCCAGAAATTGTTGAGATAGGAGCTACAACCTCTTATGATGCGGGTCCTTCGGAAGGATCTTCTGCTTATGAGTGGGATTTGCCAGGTTTTCACCAAAATGTGACAACATTTGACCAAAACAGTAACAACTGGCAATTAAGAAGCCCTTGGAATACTGATATTGCATTGGTATTTACTGGTCAAGGGGAAATAGAAGGTGATGTAAGGGTTCGTGGTGTAAATGATTGTGGCACAAGCCCTTATTTAAGTATTTCAGTAACTGTAGAGCGAGGAGGCGACGGCGGTATAGAACGTATAGCCGAAGACGTACAGATACTCGCTTATCCTAATCCAGCTTCCAATATTGTAAATATTACCCTTAATGATACATTTAGAACAGACAAAGCCACTGAAATTCAGAAAATCACGGTATTTGACAATACAATGTTACAGCAACAAGTCTCAGACTTTGGAGATGGGAAGACATATGGAGAACTTGATGTATCAGTATTGAGAACTGGAATATACTTTATAGAAGTTGTTACAGATAAAGGTACAGAAATAAAAAAACTCATTATCAACTAGTATTTTAATTTCTTGATATTTCTAAAAGCTCAATATTCTTAGTGGTGTTGGGCTTTTTACATTTTCGCGAAAGCGCACCTAAAATGACCTAAGATATTTCTATTTTTGCACTTCTCAAATGTAGTAAGTATCATGTACAGAAGTCATAACAACGGAAGCCTAAGAGCTAGCGATATCAACACAGAAGTTACCCTATCTGGATGGGTTCAAAAATCTAGGAATAAAGGATTTATGATCTGGGTAGATTTACGGGATCGCTACGGAATTACACAACTTATTTTTGATGAAGAACGCACTCCAAAAAATATGATGGAGCAAGCACGTACGCTAGGAAGAGAATTTGTCATTCAAGTAACGGGAACTGTTATTGAACGTTCTTCTAAAAATCCAAACCTTCCGACAGGTGACGTTGAAATTTTGGTATCAAAACTTACCATTCTCAATAAAGCACTGACCCCTCCTTTTACTATTGAAGATGAAACTGACGGAGGCGAAGATGTACGTATGAAATACAGATACTTAGACATACGAAGAAATCCTGTGAAGAACAGCTTGATCTTTCGTCACAAAGTAGCTATGGAAGTTCGCAAGTATCTTTCAAATCAGGATTTTATAGAAGTAGAAACCCCATATCTTATCAAATCTACGCCAGAAGGCGCTCGTGATTTTGTAGTCCCTTCTCGTATGAATCAAGGGCAGTTTTATGCTTTGCCACAATCACCGCAGACGTTCAAACAACTTTTGATGGTAGGAGGTATGGATAAATACTTTCAGATTGTAAAGTGTTTTAGAGATGAAGATTTAAGAGCCGATCGTCAACCTGAGTTTACACAGATAGACTGTGAAATGGCTTTTGTAGAACAGGAAGATATCTTAAATGTTTTTGAAGGATTAACCCGTCATTTGCTTAAAGAAGTAAATGGTGTTGAGATAGAGAAGTTCCCTAGAATGTTATATGACGATGCGATGCGTCGTTATGGAAATGACAAGCCTGACATTAGATTTGGAATGGAGTTTGGCGAACTTAACGATGTAGCACAACATAAAGAGTTTAATGTATTTAACAACGCTGAACTTGTGGTAGGAATCGCCGTTCCAGGCGGAAATAGCTATACTAGAAAAGAAATAGATCAACTTATAGACTGGGTAAGACGCCCTCAAGTAGGGGCTTTAGGAATGGTCTACGCACGCTGTAATGATGATGGATCTTATAAGTCATCTGTCGATAAGTTTTATGATCAAGATGATCTTGCAAAATGGGCGGAAGTCACTGGAGCAAAAAAAGGAGATCTTATTTGTGTGCTTTCAGGAGATACTAATAAGGTAAGAGCACAACTAAGCGCCTTACGTATGGAACTCGCAACCCGTTTAGGACTTAGAGATCCTAAAGTATTTGCACCATTATGGGTCATTGACTTCCCATTACTAGAACTAGACGAAGAAACAGGGCATTATCATGCCATGCACCACCCATTTACGTCCCCAAAACCAGGACAACTCGAGCTATTAGCTACAGATCCAGGTGCTGTAAAAGCAAATGCCTATGATCTTGTTCTTAACGGAAACGAAATAGGTGGTGGCTCTATACGAATACACGACAAGAAAACGCAGGCATTAATGTTTGATTATTTAGGCTTTACGCCTGAAGAAGCAAAAGCACAATTTGGCTTTTTAATGGATGCTTTCCAGTATGGCGCTCCACCACATGGAGGTCTTGCTTTTGGATTGGATAGACTTGTGGCGATACTTGGTGGGCAGGAGACCATTCGTGATTTTATTGCTTTTCCAAAAAATAATAGTGGTCGTGATGTGATGATTGATGCGCCAGCAGCCATTGATGAGGAACAGCTACAAGAATTGAATTTGAAATTAAGGAAGTAATCTATTGAAACGTATCCTGAAGATTATAGCAGTTACTTTAGTCAGTATTTTAGTACTGGCCATCATTGCTTTTTTTGGAGTATATACCTATTATAACGAAAAATTTATTCCCTCAGAAGACGTATTTACAGAGCGTGTAGCGTACATAGATCCTGACAACAGCTTACTATCTGAAGGGTTTGAAACATGCCAGGATTATATCTTTGATTATTACAATCCTACAAGAGCGACCTATAGCACTGGAAAGTATGGCTTAAAAGAAGAGGTTTTTAATGCCTATGATCATACAAAGTACACAGACTCTGGGTATCTTTCTGTTAGATTTGTTATTAACTGTAAAGGGCAGGCAGGTAGATACGTTTGGCATGAAACAAACTTGGATTTAGAGCCTACGACCTTGTCAAAAGACTTGGTAGAAGATTTAGTAACGATTACTACACAACTTAAACTTTGGAATCCTAATGTGATTAGAGGAGAGAAAGTAGATAGCTATATGTATATATTATATAGAATTGAAAATGGAAAAATTACTCAGATTATTCCTTAGCTTTTTGTTGTTTGTTTTCTTCTCTTGTCAGTCCAAGGAAGAAAAAATCGAACAAGCGACAGACTATGGTTTCTCATTCTATCAGGGCAAACCCCAGCATATGAATGCCTTTGCTTATGCTATAGAACTAGACAGCACAAATGCTGCAAACTGGCGAGAACTCTCAGTAACCTATCTTAAGAGAGGAATTCCATCGGACTGGAAAAAATATTATGACAAAGCCGTACTTTATGATGCAGAAGAGTGGCAACCGTGGAGGGGATATTTATACTTATGGTTTTACAGAGATTACGAGAAAGCTATTGCAGATTTTAATGCCAGTGATACACTGACTCCTGATTTTATTGATGCTCCACAAGGACAAAGCGTAGATTATTGGAGAGGTGTAGCTTATTTAGGTCTTGAAGATTATAAAAATGCCATCTATTATTTCAATAAAAATATTGAAGCAGAGACGCTTCAAGCTGGTGAGGAATGGGTAGATCAAAAGGCTTTTCTTTTCAGAGGAATTTCATATTATGAACTGGAAGACTATGAACAAGCACTCATTAATTTCGACAAAGTCATTCACTATTCAAAAGATAAAACTGCAGATGCCCATTATTACAAAGCCTTAACGCTACAAAAAATAGGAAACATTTCTGCTGCGAGAGTACATGCAGATAACGCATTAAAAGCATTTAATGAAGGTTATTACAACGAAAGACCTTATGTAGAAGAAATGAGACAGTTATATATCCAAGACCTTATGATACTTACAGATTCACTTAAAGAGAAATGAAAAAAATACGACGCCTTTTTATCATCATTCTATTTTTTGCTTTAATTGCGCTATTTGCGTTTGGCTTCTATTATAAATCTCAAGAAGATGGATTCATTCTAGGCAATAAAATGATAGGTCTTTCTATTGTAGGTGGCTTTTTTATACTCATGCCCCTATTTATCTATCATCGATGGAAAAATAAAAACGTACACGATTATATGCTTACCAAGGAAAATATTATGAAAATGAAGGAATTTAACGACTCAAAAGAGCGTTGACCGCCATTCCTTTACAAAAATAAAATGATTTGTAAACAATAACTTAAAAATTAAAAACGTAAGTTTGTACTTTATTAATATTTTTTATTTATTACAATGGAAGGAACAGTTAAATTTTTCAATGAGTCAAAAGGTTATGGTTTTATAACTAATGATGACACTGGTAAAGACATCTTTGTACACGTTACAGGTCTTAACGGTGAAACTATCAACGAAGGAGACAAAGTTGAGTACGTAGAAGAAGAAGGAAGAAAAGGAATGACAGCTGCACAAGTGCGTGTACTGTAATGATATAGATAGTATCTTTTTACGAGTATGAAAGCCTGCGATTGCAGGCTTTTTTTATGCAATTAATTCAAATTACGCTTTTCCACAAAAAAACGTTTCATTAAATCTTGAGATTCTTTAGCGAGTACTCCTCCTTCTATTTTGGTTTTAGGATGCAGCGTTGTTCCCATCACACCACAACCTCTTTGAGTATCGATAGCACCATAAACAATTCTATCTATTTGGCTCCAATACAAAGCACCTGCACACATCTGACAAGGCTCTAGTGTCACATACAATGTACATTTATGTAAATATTTACCTCCTAGATAATTTGCAGCCGATGTGATTGCTTGCATTTCGGCATGTGCTGTAACATCTGTAAGACGTTCTGTAAGATTATGTGCTCTTGCTATAATGGCATTATTTGCAACAACAATAGCGCCTACAGGTATTTCTCCAAGGTCATAGGCACTTTGAGCTTCAACCAATGCTCTCTTCATAAAATAAATGTCATCAAAAGGTTCTAACATAGGATTGCTATTTTCAATATTCAAAAATACAATATCAAGACGTACCTTTGTTATATGCTAGATCACATTGATAGTCCATACGAATTGAGACAGCTCACTGCTGACCAATTACCGCAACTGAGTAAGGAGTTACGCCAGTTTATTATCACTATCCTAGCCACAAAAGAAGGACATCTAGGCGCAAGCCTAGGAGTTATTGAGTTAACCATAGCACTACATTATGTGTTTAATACTCCAGAAGATAAACTTATTTGGGACGTAGGACATCAAGCCTACGGTCATAAAATCTTAACGGGTAGAAAAGATATCTTTCATACTAATAGACAAAAAGGAGGCATCAGTGGTTTTCCTAAAATTTCTGAGAGCCATTATGATACTTTTGGGGTAGGACATAGTAGCACTTCTATTTCGGCAGCATTGGGTATGGCTATTGCCGCCAATCTACAAGGTAAAAAAGAACAACAACATATTGCCATTATAGGAGATGCCTCTATTGCTAGCGGTATGGCATTTGAAGGTCTTAACCACGCTGGTGTTACAGATGCCAACTTGCTAGTCATTCTTAATGATAATGCAATAGGCATAGACCCTAGCATAGGTGCTTTAAAAAAATACCTCACCAATGTCAAAAAGGGAACTGCTAGAGAAGAAAACATCTTTGAAGCGCTTAATTTTGAATGCCACGGTCCTGTAGATGGACATGATCTTCCTGAGCTCATTAGCGTATTGAAGAAATTACAGAAAACGAAAGGCCCGAAATTCCTTCACGTAATTACAACCAAAGGAAAAGGACTAGCCCTTGCCGAAAAACATCAAATAACCTATCATGCCCCAGGGAAATTTGATGCCGTAACTGGTGAACGCCATGCTAAAGATACGACACAACTACCTCCTAAATATCAAGATGTATTTGGTCATACACTAGTAGAACTTGCTACTATCAATAAAAAAATAATAGGCATAACTCCAGCCATGCCAACAGGGAGCTCTCTTAAATATATGATAGAAGCATTCCCCGATCGTGCTTTTGATGTGGGTATTGCAGAGCAACACGCGGTCACACTATCTGCAGGAATGGCAACACAAGGAATGGTTGTTTTTTGTAACATTTACTCTACCTTTTTACAGAGAGCTTATGATCAAATAATACACGATGTTGCCTTACAGAATTTACCTGTTATATTTTGTCTAGATCGAGCAGGACTTGTAGGTCAAGACGGCCCTACACATCACGGATCTTTTGATCTAGCCTACCTTAACTGTATACCCAACCTAATCATTTATGCGCCAAAAGACGAGATAGCGCTGCGCAATATCATGTATACAGCACAACTAGGATTACCACACCCTATTGCCATTCGATATCCAAGAGGTAGAGGCGTCACAGTAGACTGGAAACAACCGTTTCAAGAAATTACTATTGGTAAAGGACGTTGCGTCCAAAAAGGGAATCGTATTGCTATTGTCTCTATAGGAACTATCATACACAACGCCATAGAAGCAACAAAAGACCACTCAGACGCCATCAGCGTATACGATATGGGGTTTCTAAAACCTTTAGACACGGCCCTTCTTGATATTATTTTTGAAACGCATGATGTCATCATCACATTAGAAGACGGCACTATCAAAGGTGGATTAGGGAGTGTTGTTGCTGATTACGCTTTCGCGAAAGCGTATAAAGGCACATTAAAAATACTAGGAATCCCTGACCGTTTTATAGCGCATGGCACTATAGAAGAACTTCAAGAAGAAATCGGAATCTCACCTAAAGAAATCTCAAACGTAATTGATGTATATAAAAAAGGCTAGTTAATTAAAACTAGCCTTTTTAATCTATGTTAATTTATCTCTTTACTCAATAATAAGTTTAGATGTATAACTACTACTAGTACTCGTAATATTCATAATATATACTCCTCTAGATAATCCTGTTGCATTAACAGATACGTTACCTTCAAGTGTGGCAGGCTTATTATATACCTCTCTACCGTTGATGTCATAGATACGTATTTGACCCTCTCCGAATGTTCCAGCAATATTTACTGTAATTTCTCCATTGGAAGGATTAGGATAGATACTGAACACAGTATCTAAATCATTCTCGTTGACACTCAATAATTCTTCACAATTTGCAATAACATCACTAGGGATATCAAAAGCTTCTACTTGATCAAATCTATTATCTGAATCTCCTTGCTCTGCACTAAATCCTGCTCCACGAGCAGCAAAAACATTCCAAATAGTACAAGTTGCAAAATCTTTTTCATCTTCAGGGATAAGTGTATTGATCTCTACCGCGGCAAGAATAGCATCTCTACCATCTATAAATCCTGGACTACACGGTTGTAATTTCAAACCATCTACAACTAATTGTAATGCGATGTTATTTCCGCCAGTACCATTATACATATCTGCATCAAAACCATATTGATCTATAAATGCCCAACTCATATCCCATAATATAGTAGCCCAAACTGTTCCAATACCATGTGGACGTGAGATATTGGCTGCATCTGCTACATCTGCGTATGTTAAATCATTTACACCAAAATCAGTACTATAACGTCTTGGTCTAATTCCTTGTCCTGTAGTAGGCTGATTCACTGCGTATGTTCCAACACCTCTTCCTTGTTCTGCTGTATCTCCAGCTCTCATCGTTAGCATCATTCCAAAATAATCAGACCATCCTTCTCCCATTTGCTCTTGGTTAGACAAACAATCAGAGTTAAAACGACCTCCAGTTAAACGATTAGAAATTCCGTGACCATATTCATGGGCAATGATTCCATTATCTAAATCGCCATCTATACGACGCGCTCCAGTAATAAGGACATCGTTGATAGCCTCTTCATTTTGTAACGCTGCGATAATAGCTTCTCCAACTGATTGCGTTACCATTCCTGCGGGTATTGTTGCTGTTGTTGTCACTCCTGCTCCAATCCCTAAGTTAATAGGGGCATCTCCAACATTATTTACGATAATAACCCCGATCGCTCCAGCTCCTTCAGCCGCCTCTACTTTTTCAACAAATGAACACTGCCCTCTACGTAAAACTGCAATTTTTCCGTCAAGATCTCCTGGGTTTGTAATCGCATCACAAATATCAAGAGGATCATCACTTTCTGCTGAGGCATCGTCATCCATAGCTAATGCTAGATCTCCTAAAAGACCCTCAATTGGCCAGATAGAACTAAACGTACTAGACGTGATAGGATAATCTCCTGCCTGTGAACTTGAAGGTATATTTACATTTGGTATCTCTCCACTTGTTGTCCATAAGAACATTCGCATCGCTGGATTATTCCCGTCTGGAGGAGTTCCAAATGTTGCATTGTTAGTACTGCTTCCATCTTGTGCAAGAGCAAATACGAAGTCGTCAGCACTACCTCCGTTTCCATAGTTATTCTCTTGGAAATTTCCACTTTCTTCATCAAATCCATAGTTATAAAACACATCGTGTAAGATATTGTTCCAGTAAAAAAGGTTAACAGTTGCTGCTTCTGTAAACGTACTAGCATCTTGGCTATCATCTAGTGGAAAGTCAAAAATTAATTCACTTCCTCCATCTGGAGACTCTCCTATATCACTTTGCCCATCTATGTCTTCAAATGCCCAAACGTTATTACCTCTTGTAATCGTAAACTCTGCTCCTTCAGCACCGTTATTATCATGCCATCCAAAAGGAGAAGCACCTGTATCTTGTGGGTCAGTTACAATAGATCGATCGCCATGATTAGGGCTCTCTATTGGCATAGGAAAAACATTGTATTGCTCTCCTGCTAAAAGTTCATTACTAATCACTGACTGTTGATTCATAGAGAAACCTGAAGCACTTTGATCTGCTGATTTTACAGCTTCATGGTTATGACTTTCAAAAGTACAGCTTACTACCCAGTCATTTTGTTGTAAAAGCGCTCCAGTAAGAGCATCTACACGAACACTATACCAATGCTTTGCATCTACGGTATGGATGCTTAAATCCCACGCTAGTGTAAGTGCATTGTCTTCTGTAGGAAGATATACTAATTTTACAGGCACTTCTTCTAGAGAAACACCTCCTTGGTTTAATACAAACTCATTAGAAGAAATGGTTTGTGTTAATGAAAAGTTTGAACTTCCTAAACCTAAAGAAGTTGCTGCTTGAGATGCTGCTTGCGTAGGGGTTAACACAGGAGAAATACCATTTACTCTGTTTGCAATGTCTTTTTGCAAATTACTTGCCACATGAATAATTGCTCCATTTTTAAAAGCAACATTTACATTTCCATTAAAGACTTCAATATTATTTATAGATTGTGTCGCATATACATGCGTTACTGCGCTTCTTTTTGAAAAAGCTTCGTCTTTAATGATTAGACCAGAAATATCCTGACTTGTAATTCCTAGTGTAGATCTGTTGGCATCTAAGTGATCCCTAATGATTGTACTGTAGTCTTGTGCGTTTGTGAGTGTTGCAACAGCAAACACGCATACAAACAGCATTGATTTGTAGAGTTTTAGCATTTTTTTTAAATTATGTTGTAAATTAAAACAAGTAGTAATCAATATGATCATATTGTTACACTACGTATATAACAATATCACATCTATAATTCCTACTTTATCCTCAAAAATTTATTTATTTTGGAATAATTCAAAAGTATTGCAAATTTGTGGATTTTAAAATTTTAACTTAAAAATTAACACATCCTATTAATAAATCTTATGTATATCATTAATTTTTTAAATTATCTTTAAAAGAAAATAAGTAATAATTATATATTTTTAATTAAAAAGTCTTCCTAATTTTAGTGTATCATCAAGATTACTTTATAATATACGTGGTCATACGCTTATCACTATACTATTTAGTGTTTTTCAATGAGGAAAGTAAGAAATTTGAAAACAGACAAACGCAAGCACATTTTAAAAAAGTAATCAATTGACATCAAGCCCTTTCAGTTTCTGAAATATACGCAGAGATTTACTATCTGTCATCACAGATATATAATTACATACTTTCATTAACTCTTGATATAATGTTAATTCCTCCTGACTATCATCTTCAAATAATTTAAGGACAAGATTATCATAATGCGTTGGGGAATTCGTAATCACTTTACAACGCTTATCAAGTAAGGTAGAAAGAATTTCGTACCCAGCTATCTCTTTTTCGACAACTTCCTTACTTTGGTAAATATTTGAAACACTAATCCTCAAAATATCCTCAATTTGAGCTTCGTATTTGGATTTGTCTAATAACGCTTTCGCGAAAGCGCCCTTTAAAATAGCTTCTTCATTTTCCATAAATATCGCAACCGCCTCCTGTATTAACGTCCCTATGGCGAGCGCTCGGAGATATCCCACCCGAGCCGCTTTTGTGGTAAGTTCATGATACTTTTGGGTATTGATATTAGGCACCAGCTTGACCATATATTCTAGCGCATAGTCTTCTGAGATAAGTCCGAGATTAATCCCATCTTCAAAATCTATAATCGTGTAACAAATATCATCTGCCGCTTCTACCAAGAAAGTCAATGGGTGACGTGCATAACGCACATCTTTCCCAGTATTCGTCTGAAGCAGCCCTAACTCCTCTGCCACTTCTTGAAAAGCTTGTTTTTCACTTTGAAAAAAGCCAAATTTCTTATCGGCGATATGCTTTGTTGGCTTTACAGGCAACGATTCTTTTGGGTATTTCATAAAAGCCCCTAATGTAGCATAAGAAAGACGTAAGCCTCCAGTAGCACCAGGCTTAGATGCTGTGAGTATTTTAAATCCATTGGCATTTCCTTCAAAAGCACAAAGATCTTGATACTCTTTATCAGTAAGTTGTGAAGCAAATCGTTTGCCATTCCCATTTTTAAAGTAGTCCCCTATGGCTTTTTCTCCAGAGTGTCCAAAAGGAGGATTACCTATATCATGAGCAAGTGCTGCTGCAGCGACAATAGCTCCAAAATCATTAAACTGATAGCCGTGTACTTCAGAAAGGTGTGGGTATTTTTCGAGAATTTGCTTCCCTACTTGTCTTCCTAATGACCTTCCCACCACAGCTACCTCTAAGCTATGTGTAAGCCGTGTATGTACAAAATCTGTCTTAGATAAAGGGATGACTTGTGTTTTATCCTGAAGACTTCTAAAGGCCGACGAAAAAATAATACGATCGTAATCTACCTCAAATCCCAGTCGAGTTTCATCCTGCTCTTTACGTAATCGCTTATTAGTATCTCCTTGTTTTTTGAGAGATAATAGGCGTTCCCATTGCATCATAGTATTCTAATTTTATAGTTGCAAGATACGTGTTGTTACGCTTTCGCGAAAGCGTACTTATGTGCATTCCTTTTTTATGAAACACAAAGTAAACATAAAGCCGTCTCAGTTAACATTAACCTTACATAAACATCACAACTTCCTAAAATAACAATAACACTCAGTTAACCACTTTGCCTCTTTACTGCCATTTCTTTGCACCAGAAAATAAACCCTAATTAATGAAACAATTTTTTCTTTTTACAATACTACTTTTTTCACTTGCAATGCAGGCACAAGGAAATGGCTCCATTGCAGGAACGTTAACAGATAAAGAAAGTGCTGATGGACAGCCTTTACCTTTTGCTAGTGTCATCATAAAAGGAACCACGCAAGGATCTACTTCAGATTTTGATGGTAATTTTATTATAGACAACGTAGTGCCAGGCACGTATACACTTACCATTTCTTTTGTAGGATATGAAACGTTAGAAGTTCCCAATGTAGTGGTTGAATCTAATAAAATAACAAAAGTAAATACAGGGCTTGGCGCAAGTGCAGCGGCTCTAGATGAGGTGATTATAACCACTACCGTTCGTAGAGAAAGTGAAGTTGCTTTACTTCTTGACCAACAAAAAGCTGTTGTTCAAAAACAAAGTATTGGTGCAGAAGAGCTGGCTAGAAAAGGAATTGATGATGCCGCTGGAGCTGTCACAAAAATTTCTGGAATCTCAAAACAAGAAGGCGGAGGTAATGTGTATGTGCGTGGTCTTGGAGATCGGTATCAAAACACAACCTATAATGGATTGCCATTACCTTCTAATGATATTGACAAAAAGAATATAGATTTAGGTCTATTTTCTTCAGATCTTATTCAGAACATTGGCGTAAGTAAAACATACGCATCCAACTTTTATGGAGACTTTGCAGCTGGTAACGTAGATATCGTTTCAAAGGAATACACAGGTAAGTTCTTTATAGAAAGTAGCTTAGGTACAGGTATTAATACCAATGCTCAAGGCGAAAATTTTGTAAGAAGTGAAGGCACTAGCTTTTTTGGATATTATAACAGGTATAATAACAACCCATTTGCAACCATTATTCAAAATGGATTTGATCCTGTAGATGGTGGCACTCCTATTAATATTTCTGGAAAAATCACAGGTGGTAATTCTTGGGATATAGGAGAAGAGTCTCGTTTTAGTGTATTTGCAACTGCTGCTTTTAGTAATGGTTTTGAATATCGCCAAGGACAAGCTGCCAATTTTACTATTGTAGAAGATGTAGTCTTCCCAAATGCAGAAGAGTACGTATATAATACGAACACTACGGCGCTATTAAATTTTACGTATAAAATAAACAGCGATCACAAATTAAAATTTAATTCTGTGTTCATTAATGATGCTACAGACGAAGTAGGCTATTTTGGAACAGAAGGACAAGGTCGTAACAGAGATGCTATCTTAGATACCGACGAAGGTTTTTATGTATCAAACATACAGTTTGATCAAGATATGATTTTTGTAAATCAGGTATTAGGAACACATACTTTAGATGAAAATCTAAAACTTGACTGGGCGATAGGAGCAAATACGGTATTAGCACGTCAACCAGATCGTAGAAGAATTAGTGTAGAAGGGTTTGATAGAACGTTTGACGATGACCCAACTACAAATCCTATCTTCTTTAATAACATTCCTTTCGATAACCAACGGTATTTCCAAGATATAGAAGACAAAGAAGTTAATGCCAGATTTAATTTAGAGTACACTTTAAATGAAAATGTAGTATTCAATATCGGGTATAACGGAAGAGTGAAAGAACGTAATTTTGAAAACATCCGTTATGGATACGATTTTATTGAACCTAACACTCCTGTCCTTGATGTAAATAACCTTGATGCTGTATTTACTCCTGAAAATCTTGGTGTTGTCTATGACACCTTTGTTTTCAATTCTTTAAATGATAATGAATTTGGAATCGGCAATAGAAACGTACCTGGTGATCCTGAAAACACCTATACCGGAAATCTTGATATTCACGCTGGAAATGTAGATGCAACACTCAAGCTAGGAGACAAATGGACATTTTCTCCAGGAATCCGTATTGAATCATACAACCAAGATATTACCTATGATGTAATAAACTTACTCTCTACAGATCCTGGTTTTGCAAGTGCTAGTGAAACATTTATACTTCCAAGTTTAAACATTAAGTATGCTTTAAAAGAAAATCAAAATTTACGTTTTTCTGCTAGTCGTACCGTATCAAATCCAGAATTTAAAGAAGTAGCTCCATTTGTATATGAAGATGTTACTAATCAAACAGGAGGTAACCCTGATATATTAGGAAACAATCCATTCTCAAATATTTACAATGTTGATTTAAAATACGAATGGTTTTTTGCAAAAGGAGAGATTTTTTCTGTTGCCGCTTTCGCGAAACAAATTAATGATCCTGTCAATCTTGTAGTGGCAAACGATGCTACAGGAACACAACGTTTTGTGCGCTCTGGAGACCAAGCAGAAGTACTAGGATTAGAAGTAGAATTACGTAAATCTCTTCTTAAAAACGAGGAGGAAGATGCCATTCTTTCTTTTGGATTAAACGCCACCTATATCTACACACAGCAAGATTTGAGAAATTCAGAAGGGTTTATCAATACCACTTTTGATAGAGATACTGATGAGTTACAAGGAGCCTCTCCTTTCTTAATTAATGCAGATGTAAGCTATAGTCCAGTATTTACCAAATATGAAAACTACAAACCAACAGCTAACCTTGTATTTTCTTATTTCTCAGATCGTATAGACGCATTAGGCTCTGGACAACTAGGGAATATTATAGAAACTGGAATCCCAACACTAGACCTTGTATGGAAAAATAGCTTTGGTAAACATATTGAACTTAATGCCAGCGCAAAAAACATATTAAACCCTACGATCGAGTTCTTCAGAGAAGGAACAAGTTTAGGAGATATTCCTGTAAGTGCTGCAAATGGGAGTAGTAGTATCGCACAATACAAGCGAGGAGTAAATCTAAGCTTACAATTCAAATATAAATTTTAAAAATAAAATCAATCTAATTATTTAAATCAAAAAATAACAGAAAAAATGAAAAAATCAATTCTTTTATTCAGTGCCTTATTAGCCTTAGCTACAGGCTTTAACTCTTGCTCTAGTGATGATAATGGAGATGTAGAAGTGATCATCAATCCAGATACAAATCCTAATCCAGATCCAATGGCAGAAGGAAATGAAATCGGAGGAACCCTAACTGCCGATCTAGTTTTAGAAGCAAATGAAGAGTATATCTTAACAGAAGCGCTTATCGTTCCTGAAGGATTTACATTAACCATCAATCCTGGTGTTGTTGTAAGAGCAAATACAGGATCTGACGTATTTGTTGCCATTGCTCAAGGAGGAACTATTAATGCAGAAGGAACCTCTTCAAATCCTATTGTATTTACATCAAATGATGCAACACCTAATGCTGGTGATTGGGGAGGACTTATTGTTTTAGGTAGAGCTCCAATTAACTCTGTTGCTGGCGGAAACGCTACATCTACTTCTGAAATAGGTGGTCTTCCTTACGGTGGAAGTATAGTTAACGATAATTCTGGAATCATTCGTTACCTACGTATTGAATATTCAGGAGGAAGCGCAAGTGCTTCATCAGAAAATAATGGATTCTCTTTTTACGGAGTAGGAAATGGAACGACTGTAGCGTTTATTCAAGCTTTTGAAGGTCTTGATGATGGTATTGAATTTTTTGGAGGCACTGTAAATGCAAGTAACATCTCTGTAGTAGGTGCTCAAGATGACTCTGTAGATTGGACGGAAGGATTTACTGGAACACTTACAGATGTATATATCGAGCACAGACAATCACACGATAAAGGAATAGAAGGTGATGGATTTAACACAGACATAGGAAACAACGCAAGCCCTATCTTCTGGTCTGCCCCAACAATTAACAACATTACCATTGTAGGTCTTGGATCTACAAATGAAAACGAAGCAGTACGCTTAAGAGCTGGAACAAGAGCTTTATTTACAAACGTATTGATAGAAGGTTTTGAAGAAGGTTTTGATCTTGACGGTGATGCGGGTGCTAGCCCAACGGGACAAGGTGTTTTAGATGGTGATACTGGAGTAACAGATGTTACCTTTACAGACGTAATCTTAAACCTTAAAAATGATACAGGAGCAACTTTTACAGATGCTACCTTTTTCACAGGAATAGGAAACGGAACAGGAACTGACTACACTTCTTGGAGAGCAGGATGGACTCGTAACTAGTCAATACGAGTAAAAAGAATTTAGCCAATTAAAAAATCCCGATCTACGTTAGATCGGGATTTTTGTTTTATATACACTTACGTGAAAGCGTACTGTGCCTTATAAAAAGAAAATTATTTATTACTTACCACACGTGTACCTTCATTTTTCCAGGTATTCACAGCTGCAATACGAGAATCTTTGTAGTCAACCTCTATAAGAGTATCATCATTCCAGAAAAACCACTTACCTGTTTTTGCTCCGTTGCTGTATTGTGCGGTAGCTGTTTTTTCTCCTTGTGCATTATAACTTACCCATTCCCCAGTAAGCTTACCTTGCTCTGTGTAAAAACCTGTTTGACTCACCGTACCATTATCATGATATAAGGTAGCTTCAATAAGGTCTCCCTTTTTGATATATATGTTCTTCTTAGTTTCTTTTTGAGCGTGTACCGTTGTAATCATTAAAACGGCTACTAATAACATCATTATCTTTTTCATAATTTGAGGCTTTATTCATTAAACTTAACGCTAAGTTAATTAAAAATTTACATTTAAAACAAGTTTACCTAACATTTTATTTACATTAAGTTTACATTAAACTTTTAATTATTTGATATTCAGTTTATTATATTTTAGTTATTTCATAACATTGATAAGCATTTATTTGCTTGTAAAGAGGTATACACCTCATTTCTTTACCAAATATTATATCACCTTAACAGTTTAATAACGCATAAGAAACAAGCAAAAGTTCTTATCTTTCTCACCGATATAACCTTTACATAACACAAGAGCAATAAGAAATTGAGACTTTTGCGTTTAATCGCTCTTATAGCATATAATACATGGAGAACATTTATATTTTTATGATTGCTGCTTTAGCCATTCTCGCTATTGCAGATTTAGTAGTAGGCGTGAGTAATGATGCTGTAAATTTTTTAAATTCTGCTATAGGCTCAAAGGCAATTACTTTTAAAACTATTATGATTGTTGCTAGTATTGGTATTGCGTTTGGCGCACTCTCTTCTAGTGGGATGATGGAAGTGGCTCGTAAAGGAATCTTTGATCCAAGTCAGTTTTATTTTAATGAGATCATGATTATTTTTATGGCGGTTATGATTACAGACATTATTTTACTAGATATCTTCAATAGTTTGGGAATGCCCACCTCTACAACAGTCTCCATTGTGTTTGAATTATTAGGAGCCGCGGTAGTGATATCTATCGTAAAAATTTCAAACAACAATGACTCTCTTTCTCAATTAGGGAATTACATAAATACAGATAAGGCTACAGAAATCATTCTTGGTATTTTACTCTCCGTATTTATTGCTTTTACGGTCGGTGCTATTATTCAGTTCCTGACTAGACTTTTGCTTACTTTTAATTTCGACAAAAAACCATCTTGGGCATCTGCTATTTTTGGAGGTGTAGCTATTACATCAATTTCATACTTTATCATTATCAAAGGTCTTAAAGGCGCAGACATTCTTCCCCTTAGTTTTAGTAAATGGGCTAATGAAAATTTACTTCAATTTCTTGGAGCAAATATGATTATATGGACTTTTATCTCTTGGTTGTTTCAAAGTGTCTTAAAACAAAATATTTACAAACTAGTTATTATATTAGGAACATTTGCACTTGCAATGGCTTTTGCAGGAAATGATTTGGTAAATTTTATTGGAGTCCCTATAGCAGCGTATAACTCTTTTGAAGCCTGGTCTGGATCTGGTATAGTACCCTCTGCATTCAGTATGGAAAAATTGGCTGCCAAAGTACCTACACAACCATTATTACTGCTTGTAGCTGGACTTATTATGGTACTTACATTATGGTTTAGCAAAAAAGCACGACGCGTTGTAAAAACATCTGTTGATTTATCACGTCAAGATGAAGTTAAAGAACGCTTTAAATCTAATTGGTTATCTCAAAACTTAGTGCGCTCTGTTATTATCATAAACTCAGGTGTTAATAAAATGCTACCCGACAGCATGAAAAAGAGAATTGAGCATAGCTTTAAAAAAGCAGAAACAACTGCAACCATCCCCAAGTCAGAACTTCCTGCTTTTGATATGGTACGCGCTTCTGTAAATCTAGTGATCGCTAGCGTGCTTATCTCAATAGCTACTGGATTAAAGCTTCCACTATCAACAACCTATGTTACTTTTATGGTGGCGATGGGAACTTCATTAGCAGATCGTGCGTGGGGAGCAGAGAGTGCTGTATATCGAGTTGCTGGAGTACTTAATGTGATTGGAGGGTGGTTTTTAACGGCATTTAGCGCCTTTACCGCTGCTGGTGTACTAGCATATCTCATGTATTTAGGAGGTCACTATGCTATTATCGCATTATTCTTTCTTTCAATCATTATGCTTGTACGCAATTATGTTACCAGTAAAAAGAAAAATAAAGAAGCAGAAATTAAAGAAGACTTACGCAAAGCAGAAAGCCAAACCATTACAGGTATTATAGAAGAAAGTGCAGACAATATTGCAAAAACAGTTTCTAGAACCAATAAAATCTACACCAACGTTCTTAAAGGATTATCCAAAGGAAAAGTGAGTAGCCTCAAAAAGAGTCGCGCTGGGGTAGAAAAGTTGAATGATGAGATTGATGAATTACGTGACAACATTTTTTACTTCATTAAAAACCTTGAAGAAACCAGTGTACGTGGTAGTAACTTTTACATTCAGATTTTAGGCTATCTAGAAGACATCACACAATCGCTGGAATACATTGCAAAAGCGAGTTACAAACACGTAAACAATAACCATAAACCTTTACGATTTAATCAGATAAGAGACCTTCAAGAAATTAATCAAAAATTAGAAGAATTCTTGAATGCTACCGAAGTAGCCTTTAAAGATCGTAACTATGCACAGATTGGAGAACTTCTAGGACGAAAAGAAGATCTTTATAACAGTGTGACTGAAAAAATTCAGAAGCAGGTGGCTCGCACACGATCTGAAGAATCGAGTCCTAAAAACACCACCCTATACTTTGGACTGCTCTTAGAAACCAAAGATCTTATTGAAGAGATTATGAATCTTCTAGATTTATATCACAATGAGCACCAACAGTCATAAAATACGTACTCGTATGTAATAACTTAGACCTGATAGAGTATTTCTTTATCAGGTCTTTTTTATACTTAAAATTATGGATACGCTTTCGCGAAAATCAATACCGCCAGCCTCTACAAAAACACTTAAAGAAGTAGCTCTTGTCTTTTTTAAGCTAGGTTGTTTTGCCTTTGGCGGACCTGCAGCTCACATTGCTATGATGGAAGATGAAATCATTACCAAACGCAAATGGATGTCTAGAGAACACTTTTTAGATCTCATAGGCGCTACCAATCTTATTCCTGGTCCCAACTCTACAGAAATGACGATGCATTGTGGTCATGAACGCGCAGGAAGCAAAGGCCTCTTTGTTGCTGGAATTGCTTTTATCATACCCGCTGTCGTCATTACGGCACTACTCGCCTATCTCTATGTTTCCTACGGGCAACTTCCTGAAGTCGCTCCTTTTCTATTTGGGATCAAACCTGCTGTACTCGCTATTATAGCATCAGCCGTATTAAAGTTAGGAAAGAAAGCCATCAAAACAACAGAGCTTATCATCATAGGGATACTCGTCTTAATGACAGCCTTGTTAGGTGTACATGAAGTCGTTGCATTGCTTGGTGCTGGGATTATTGGGACTTTATACTTTTATCTAAAATCAAAAGTAACCACCTCAAAAGCAATCATTCCATTACCGATATTGATTTCTACACTATTGATGAAGACACCCGTACTTCAAGTTTTTTGGACATTTCTTAAAGTAGGCGCTATTCTTTATGGCAGTGGCTATGTGCTTTTTGCCTACCTAGATGCCGAACTTGTCTCCAAAGGATGGCTCACAAGAACCGAACTTATAGATGCTATTGCTGTAGGACAGTTTACCCCAGGTCCTGTACTCTCTACCGCTACTTTTATAGGATACCAACTTTCTGGTTTTGGAGGCGCACTCGCTGCCACCACAGGGATTTTCCTTCCCTCTTTCCTATTTGTGCTTATCTTAAATCCATTTGTACCTAAGATGCGTTCTTCTAAAATTTTGAGCTACTTCCTAGACACCGTAAATGTTGCCGCTGTAGCGGTAATGCTTTCCGTACTGATCACGATGAGTATAGATACCCTTACGGATTGGCGTGCGATTCTTATTGTAGGCATCAGTGCATTTTTCATATTTAGCAAATGGAAAATTAGTGTCATGTGGCTGATTGCAGGAGGGGCTATTCTTGGATATCTATTACAACTTCTTTAAAGCAACTAATCATTCTTTATACGCTTTCGCGAAAGCGTGTAACTTATCGCCTGTATCCCATAAGAAAGGTATTAAATAACGTGAGTTCGACGTAAAAATTAATAAGTCTTTTAGTGTAATTACATTAAAATTTAATGTAATCAGCTTACAATCAATATGTTTGTTCATTTTCTTTGCTCGTCCAAAGAAAACAAAACCAAAAGAAAAGACACTTCTTGTTATACTGGAGAAAAAGAAGAAAAGCTTATATCGAACTCACGTTAAATAGAAATCTTGCTAGACACTGAAACGAATTCAGCAGATAGCTAGATTAACGTACAATTTTGAGTGTGTCTTACAAACTTCTCAAAGAAATAGTAGTCTTGAGATCCCGCTATGCAGCGGGATTAGTTCAACTATAATTTTGAGTGCGTCCTGCGGACTTCTCAAAATCAAGTTTCACTAACATAACAAAACCCAATTTCTAATGTTAGAAATTGGGTTTTTGTATTAACACTTGGTATTATTTTGCTTTCGCAAAAAGGTATTAAGAACCACACATTAAGCAGTCATCATCTGCTTGAGCTGCTTTTGCTTGCGCTATGATCGCTTTCATTTCTTCTGGCGTCATAGGCGCTGTATTAGGCTGTGGTGTTGCCTGAGTTTGTTCTTGAAGGTTAGATTGCTGGATCTCATAAGAGGGCGCTGGTTCTTCAAGACTCATTTGCACTTGCATATCTGCTGCTGCTTGTGCGTGTTGTATTACCTGTGGTGACACATTTGTACTTTTAGATGCTAACGGTGCCGCTACAGGTTGTTGCGTAGCTTCTAACTTTTGTGCTGCTCTTGCCGCCACTTGTTGTTGTGATGGTTCCGGAGCGCTCTTTTTCTCTGCAGACAGTGTAAATTTCTTCGCATCTACCGCAGACTTTGTACGTAAATAATACATTCCTGTTTTGAGTCCGCTTTGCCAAGCATAGAAATGCATAGATGTTAATTTTGCAAAGTTGGCACCTTCCATAAACAGGTTAAGGGATTGTGATTGATCTATAAAATAACCTCTGTGACGAGACATATCTATAATATCTTTCATACTCATCTCCCAAACTGTTTTGTAGAGTTCTTTTAATTCTTGAGGAATCACATCTATTCCTTGAATAGATCCATTGGCACGCATAATAGCAGCTTTAAGGTCTTCATTCCAAAGGTTAAGTGCAACTAGGTCTTCAAGAAGATGTTTGTTTACTACGATAAATTCTCCTGAAAGTACACGACGTGTGTAAATATTTGAAGTATATGGTTCAAAGGCCTCATTATTTCCTAAAATTTGTGAGGTAGAAGCGGTAGGCATAGGCGCTACTAATAATGAGTTACGTACGCCATTTTCCATCACTTCTTTACGTAATGCTACCCAATCCCAACGACCACTTAATTCGTCATCTTTAATATTCCAAAGGTTATGCTGGAACTCTCCTTTAGAAATAGGTGATCCTTCAAATGTAGAATAAGGCCCTTCTTTAATTGCTAAATCTTTAGAAGCAGTTACCGCTGCAAAATAAAGGGTCTCAAAAATTTCTTGATTCAGTTTTTTTGCTTCGTCACTAGTGAAAGGTAAACGTAATTTAATAAACGTATCTGCCAGTCCTTGCACTCCTAATCCAATAGGACGGTGACGCATATTTGAGTTTTTTGCTTCTATTACAGGATAGTAATTACGATCTATTACTTTGTTTAAGTTTTTGGTCGCTCTTACTGTGATTTTATATAATTCTTCATGATCAAAGGCTCCATCTTTTACAAACATAGGAAGCGCAATTGATGCAAGATTACATACAGCAATCTCATCTGGAGAGGTGTACTCAAGAATCTCTGTACATAAGTTTGATGAACGTATGGTTCCTAGGTTCTTCTGATTCGATTTACGGTTTGCGGCATCTTTGTAGAGCATATATGGGGTTCCTGTCTCAATTTGAGATTCCATAATTTTCTCCCAAAGCTCACGTGCTTTGATGCTTCTACGCCCTTTTCCTTCTTGTTCGTATTTTGTATATAATGCTTCAAACTCATCTCCGTATACATTGTAGAGATTTGGACATTCATTTGGACACATAAGCGTCCATTGTCCATCTTCTTGTACACGTTTCATAAATAGATCTGAGATCCACATAGCGTAAAATAAATCACGGGCTCTCATTTCTTCGGCACCATGGTTTTTCTTAAGATCTAAGAAATCAAAAATATCTGCATGCCAAGGCTCCATATAGATTGCAAAAGAACCTTTACGTTTTCCGCCTCCTTGATCTACATATCTTGCTGTATCGTTAAATACTTTAAGCATAGGTACGATTCCATTGGAAGTTCCATTGGTACCGCCTATATACGCTCCTTTTGCTCGGACGTTATGAATAGATAATCCTATTCCTCCAGCACTTTGAGAAATTTTTGCTGTTTGTTTAAGAGTGTCATAAATACCATCGATACTGTCTTCTTTCATTGTCAGTAGGAAACAAGAAGACATTTGCGGTTTAGGGGTCCCTGCATTAAACAAGGTAGGGGTCGCATGTGTAAAGTATTTTTTAGACATTAACTCGTATGTCTCTTTTGCTGCTTTTAAATCATCCAAGTGGATACCTATAGAAACACGCATTAACATGTGTTGTGGACGCTCTGCTATTTGTCCATTAATTTTTAAAAGGTAAGAGCGCTCTAAGGTTTTAAATCCAAAATAATCGTATCCAAAGTCACGATTATAGATAATCATAGAGTCGATCGCATCTTTATTATCCATCATGACTTGATAGACCTCATCTGCGATCATTGATGCTTTCTTACCCGTACGTGGATTTACGTACTCATATAAGTCTGTCATCACTTCTGAGAACGACTTTTTTGTGTTTTTATGTAGGTTTGATACAGAAATACGTGCTGCCAGTTTCGCATAATCAGGATGACTTGTGGTCATTGATGCTGCGGTTTCTGCGGCAAGGTTATCAAGTTCACTTGTTGTTACTCCATCGTAAAGACCTTCGATGACACGCATCGATATTTTTACGGGGTCTACAAAATCACTAAGTCCATAGCATAATTTTTTTACTCTGGCGGTAATCTTATCAAACATGACCGGTTCCTGACGCCCATCTCTTTTTACTACATACATATTGTTAAAATATTTATTCTCCCCAAAAAGTCTTCCCCCAATTGAGAAAAAGGTTGTTAATTAGTTACACACTGTTGTTCCCAAAACTGTGTGTGTTATGATTTGTTATTATTGTATTCGCTATTTTGATATATCAAGTTATACCATTTCGCGAAAGCGGTCTTCAAAGAGTATTACTATAAAATTTAAAGGCCTAAAAGTTTATTCTTAATTTAAAAAGAGGCGTCAAAGCTAATTTTCTGCCCTTCTCCATTGTCATCCTTATCTTTTACAACACCGGCTTTCTGGTATTCTCCCACTCGTTTTTCAAAGAAATTTGTTTTTCCTTGAAGTGAGATCATATCCATAAAGTCAAAAGGATTTGTGGTGTTATATACTTTCTCACAGTCTAATTCTGTAAGTAAGCGGTCTGTTACATACTCTAAATATTGTGTCATTAGAGTGGAGTTCATCCCAATAAGACTTACAGGAAGTGACTCAGTAATAAACTCACGTTCTATATCTAGTGCGTTTACAATAATCTCTTTAATTCGTTCTTTTGGCACTTTATTAATCAAGTGATGATTGTGTAAATGCACTGCAAAGTCACAGTGTACTCCTTCATCACGTGAGATTAACTCATTAGAAAAGGTAAGTCCTGGCATAAGGCCTCTTTTCTTTAACCAGTATATAGAACAGAAAGCTCCTGAGAAGAAAATTCCTTCTACAGCTGCAAAAGCGATAAGGCGTTCTGCAAAACTTGGACTATCTATCCACTTAAGCGCCCAGTCTGCTTTTTTCTTAATGGCAGGAAAGTTATCTAAAGCATTAAAAAGTTTTCCTTTTTCTACTTCATCTTTTACGTAGGTGTCTATAAGTAGAGAGTAGGTTTCTGAATGGATATTCTCCATCATGATTTGGAATCCATAAAAGAATTTTGCTTCAGAGTATTGTACTTCGTTTACAAAGTTTTCGGCAAGGTTTTCATTTACGATTCCGTCTGATGCGGCAAAAAAAGCTAGGATATGTTTGATAAAATAACGTTCATCATCATTGAGCTTTGTAGACCAATCTGTAAGGTCTTGATGTAAGTCAATTTCTTCTGCAGTCCAAAAACTTGCTTCAGATTTCTTATACCACTCCCAAATATCATGGTGTTGTATAGGAAATATTACAAATCTGTCTTTATTTTCTGCTAAGATAGGCTCTACTGCGCTCATTGTCCGTTATGATTTAATTGGTTTCTTTTTCATTCCACTAGGGACTAACAAATATCCATAAAAAAGAGAGGGAGCTTCACATTTTCATGTGATGGTTATCCACAAAGTTTTCAACATTGTAAAAAAAATATTTTTCCTATTTTTTTGTTAAACAAAACATACAATCATTTAAAAATCAATTATTTAAATACATTTCTTATTTGTACGAAAAGAAGGTGTTTTAAAGGCTAAAAACAGTCGCATCAAGGGGTTTTACACTTGATCCCATTCGTTTTTGATAACGTTTTGATAACATTAAGAATTAACGTTGTGATTAATTCAAAAAAAAGATTAAACACATTTTGTTTTATTTTTGGACGTCTTTTTTACACAAAACCGTGATGACAAAAAACGTAGCTGCTATTAAGATTAAAGAGAGATATTTATTTTAAAGCATCATTCCTTTTTTAAAGTCCGCTTTGATCAATTTGAATAAAAACAGAAAGTATGATCTGAACCGCATTTTTATAGAATGCTGGTGTTATATCGTCAAAATCATCTGATGGATCATGATATCCTGGATGGTCTTCATTTCCAAAATATAGAAAAGGAATCTTCTCTTTATAAAATGCACCGTGATCTGAAGCTGTTGTCCAATCTTGTTGATCGTCATTACCATCGTGTCCAATCAGCACCTTGGAAGAGGTAGGATTTTCAAAAGTATCTATAATTGCTTTTAGCTTTTTATTATGAGGTGTTCCTACCACATATAATTCGTCTTTTACACTGCGACTAATCATATCCATATTAAGATTTACTAGGATATTGGCATCTTTCATCTTATCTACAAAATAATGAGCTCCTTGTAATCCTAGCTCTTCTGCATCAAAGGCTGCTAAGATTACGGTATGTTTGGGTGGATTTTTGGTAAGATATTCAGCAAAACTAAATAGTGCTGCGATTCCAGACGCATCATCATCTGCTCCATTATAGATAACACCGTCTTTTACTCCTAAATGATCGTAATGGGCACTAACTACAATATATGTATTTGGATAAACGGTTCCTTTTACGTGTGCAAGCACATTGGTAGCATTAAATACTTCTTCTCTTGCTTCAAATGTAAAAGGGTGCTCATACCTACTTCCAAAAGGAGCAATGTCAAGTTCTTTAAATGTCTTTATAATATATGCTCTCGCAAGCATGTTTCCTTTTTCTCCTGTTCGTCTACCTTCATAAGTATCTGATGAGAGTGTTTTGAGACGTTCTAAAAGCTGTGTTTCGTCAAAGGATTGTGCGTAGCCTATATATCCCACACAAAGCACTACGAGAAGAAAAATAAGATTCTTTTTCATGGATTTGATATTTTCTATTCCTATAGGCTAAGATAGGAACTAAAAAACCCAAATCTCTATATGAAATTTAGGTTTTTATTTATGTGCTTTCGCGAAAGCGTACCATTAAAAGTATTAAAACTAACTCTATTTTATCTACTCTCAATTTGTAATGTTTACTAATCCATTGGTATGCTCACTGAAATCATTAAGGGATTATACAAGAAAACAAATCTTATATTATTTTGTTGTATTGATATCCTTTACTAAAATCTTAATATTATCAATATTTTTTGAGCTTAACTCATAAGCTCCTGGCTTTGTAATAAATAGTGGTGTACTATCTGAAGAGGAAATGTATATTCCTTTTGGTGTTGCCACATAATTCAAATCACCCTCCATGCGCTTTTGATACGTCAATTGTACTTCTCTATCAAATCGATCATCGTTGTCATAATCTATCATAATTGATTTTTCTACGTAGATCGGGGAGTTTATTAAACTTTGATTTAGTTCTCCAGCATCTTTTGGGTCGAGGATTAAGTTTCTACGCTCTGTACTTGTTGTCTTAATAGTGATTGTTTTTTCATTATTGAGTTCATACTCCTTTACGGTTGTAGTTTTTGCTTTATCTGCTACAGATTGTGCACTTACAGATCCTGCAATTAGTAATGAACATAATAGTGTCTTCATCGTCGTTTTCATAATTTTGTATTTAAAGTTAATATTCGATTATTGTTGGTTTTTATTTTTTAGTAGCATCGTCAATTTCATCTGTTACTTCTTCAACGCCTTCTTCTACAGCATCTCCTGCTTTTTCTGCCGTTGTTTTTTCTCTACAGCTTGATATAGAGATCGTAAATAATGCTAATGCTATGGCTGTGAAAATTGTTTTTTTCATGGTATGTTGTTTTATATTATTATTTTCTTATTGTTCACTACAAAGATGCTACAATAGTCTGCTTTTTGTGTTACAGAATTTTTGATTTCTGTTATATGTTTTTATTGAGAATATCTTTTTATTAATATCTATTTTCCATTATATTAAGACACTTTTATCTAAATATATCTTTAACGCAAAAAAGCCATAACAAGAGGAAATGTTATGGCTTTTGTATTTTCTTTTTCAATTATTTTTTCAGTCCTCCTCTTATTAAGGAAATGATGAAAAGTACAATAAATACAAAAAATAAGATTTTTGCTATTCCTGAAGCTGCTCCTGCAATTCCTCCAAATCCTAATACTGCTGCTATTACAGCGATGATAATAAATGTAATGGTCCAACGTAACATAGTTTAAAATTTTTATGGTTTGATTGTTTTTTTAAATACTCTAGAAGAAACTACTAAGCACTTCTCCTGTTGTACACTACAAAGATGCAACTCAAACACGCTTTTTGTGTTACATGATTATTTCTTTATGTTTCAATATTACAGGATGTTAGTGTGGTTATATTTTATACGCTTTCGCGAAAGCGTACTCAACCCTTTTCCTAAATTATGAAATAAGATTATTGAACGTATGTTTCTAAATTAAAAAACTTCGATACGTTCTTATGTAGAACATATCGAAGTTTTTATTAAAATTATAGCGATGCTATTATTTCTTTTTCTTAGTAGGCATTTTACTAATATGCAGCTCCTCATCTGTTTTCTGATTCCAAGCGTTGAGCATCCAGCTTTCTTTTTCTAATTCTCTTATGTATGCTCCTATCAGATCTATCGTACCTTCATCTCCAGCTTCCTCTGCTACTTTAAGCACCGCAGACATTTGCATAAGTAGAATCTTATGGTTTTCTAAAATTATTTTTACCATCTGTGAGTCATCTACAATGATGTCTACTTCTTTTATCGAAGTCATTTCTAGGTATTGGCTTCCTTTACTTAGCGGGTGATACCGTAGGGTAAGAATACGTTCTGCCAACTCATCTATTTTTATTCTGGCTTCGTTGTATAGATGTTCAAATCTTTGATGTAGGTCAAAGAAATTTTTTCCTAAAATGTTCCAATGGAACGTTCTTAAGTTTTGATAATATATATGGTGATCTGCGAGTAGTATATTAAGTTCGTCTACTACAGATTCTATTTTGTCTTGATCTATATTTAAGTAATTCATAATGTTTTTTTTGTGTTATTATTTTACTTGGCTCACTTGACTCTCTTCTCCAGTATCTCCACTTTCTGAAGGCATGAAGCGATCTAACTGATTTCCAAGATTTAGTGTTCTGATTGGGAATGGGATTTCTATTTTTGCATTATCGTATGCTTCTTTGATATAAATCATAGCTTCACTTTTTGCTTTTGCAACTTCTAGTCCAGATGAGGAGTTAATCCAAAATCTGATCTCGTAGTTAATAGAGCTATCTCCAAAACCTCTGTATAGAAACAGAACATCTTCGTCTGTTTCTGGAATTTCAAAATTGTCAATAATTGTTTTTATCGTGAGCGATCTCACATCTCTTAAATTTGATCCATAAGCAACGCCACACTCTAGAATAACTCTTGATTGTGGTGTTGAAGAGTAGTTTTTTACGGGTCCTTCTACTACTAATTTGTTAGGGATGTATACTAAGTTATTGTCTTTTTGTCGTAAGGTGGTCGCTCTAAAGTTAATGTCAATTACTTCTCCTTCAAAGTCATTAGTCTCTATCCAATCGCCGTTTTTAATTGTTTTAATGTAGGAGAGTACAATTCCAGAATAGGTATTTGCAAGTGCGCTTTGAAGTGCTAAACCTACAGCAAGTCCAAGGACTCCTGCACCAGCGAGTATGGTATTTAATGTTTTACCTAAATCAAGAATTCCGAGTACTAGAAATAAACCTAGAGCTACAATAATGATGGCTGCAAATCTTGCAATCACTCTTCGCATAGATAATTGTAATGAAGTCTTGGTTAACAGTTTCTTCATCAATTTATTTACGTACCTAGAGATTATAATTACTAGTGTAAATACTATTATCGCTACAATGATATTAGGAATATTAAGTACTATAGTATCTAACCAAGATTCTAACTTAGATAGCATTTTATCTACAGCATCTTTAAAACTTACTTTCATTATTTCTGCAATCATTATTCTTTATTTTTTGTAACTCTCTTAATTTACGGTTATGTTAAATTATATATATTCTGGATTTTTTGCAATTCCATCAGTCATCATCGTCCTATTCATTTTAGAATTCTAATATAAGTAGTGTGTTTGTAAAAAGAAATTGATTTTACTCGCTCTTAATTTTTATTTCAGTTTCTCCATCGTCTTTTTTGATTTTAACTTTGGTGTCTTCTGTTTCCATTTTAATCTTATCACCGCCATCTTTTATTTTGATTTCAGCACCTTGATCTTTCATCTCTTCCATGATTTTCTCTTCTTGTGTTTTCTCTCTACAAGATGTGCTTATGAATCCTATAGCTAATGCTAATACTGTGGTATAGATTATTTTTTTCATAATGGTTGTATTTAAGTATAATTAAAAAGCTCTTAGTTCAGAGCTAATCTTCAAAGGGGATTGAAGATTATAAGCTCTTAAGTAAGAGCCATTAGTTGAACTAAGAGCATTTAAGCAATTTATATTTCTTATTTGCAATCTCTTATCTATTATGATACTATATTTTCTAATGATTTTACAGTTCTAAGATCCGCTGCCACCATTTCTTTTTGACTTTCTAACAGACTTCTAACTTCTGGATTAAAGTTGACATTAGAAATTTGTTCTTTATATTCACTTATTGTTGCTTCTTCTCCTCTTACACATTCTTCTAAAATAGCTTCGTCCGTATTAAAACTCATCGCTGATTTTACATCAATCCATGTGCGGTGTACATTTCCTAGTGTTGTTCCTTTTGCTACAGGTTCTGAGTTAAATTTTCTGATATGTAAATCTAGTTCGTTTGCAAATTGTGACCTACGCGCTGCTTTTTCTTGTAACCAATTTTTTAATGGCTCTTTCTCAGCTTTAGTCATTACTTGCTTATATCCAGCTTCTGCATCGTATGTTTTTTGTAATAATTCTTGTAATGCGTCTACTTGTTCTTTTGTATGGTCTGTAATTTTCATAATTTTTTGTTTTTTAAAAAGTTAATATTTATCTCGTGGCAGACCAGAATTAATTCGACATCCTATTTGCAATTAATCTTGTCGTGACAATTTGCAATCCTAAACCAAATATCTTCTTTAGTGTTGAAGAAGATTTACCAAATAGTAGTCTTTTGGAGATATAGCCTCCTATATAGCTTGCTGTAGTTGTCAATAATGAACTTTTGAAATCTGATTCCTTTTTGAAACCTTCAAAAGCTCTACCAATCATATTAGATGGCTTAAAGTATTCTGCAGTGATGTAGGCTTGTTGTGTTAGATCTCTTAAAGTTTCACGTCTCTCTTTGCGAAGGGCAACAATCGCCTGCTTAAGTTCCATTTCTTTAGTACTAGATTTGCTCATCTTGCTCAATATTAGATATAGGTGTAATTTTATTGGTTTCTGTCTCTTTCGTTTTGGGTTTCATTAGTTTTGTAATTACCAAATCTGTAACTGGTCTTTGGATTAAACTTTTATTGAAAGCATATACAATTACTGCTACTACCAAATAAAATAATGATATAATAAAGAATCCTTTAAAATAGTCGCCCAGAAAATTACCTATTAGAAATGCTAAACCTAGGTTAAGGAAAGTAATACAGGTAGAGATAATCAAAATAAGTATTGCTCTGCTAGCCAGTGAAGAGACGATGTCTGCCGATGTGTCTATTGCACTAAGTTTATATAACTCTATACTTGTTTCTGTATATTGCTTTGCTTTGTTAAAAAGAGTTTCAATATGACCTACTGTATTACTCATGCTGTCTTAATTATATTTTTATGATTTTACTTCTTGCTTCACTTTTTTCATTTCTGCCTTAGTTGTTTGAGCAATCTCGTTTCCTGCACTCTTCAAAACATCATATTTTTCTGATGCTTTTTCTAATAAAGTATTAAGTTCTTCTTTCAAACTCTCTGTCGTGTCTTTTCCTTTCTTTGCAATTTTTTTGCGAGTTTTTGATCCTTTATCTGGTGCAATTAACATTCCTACGATCGTTCCTATTGCTATTCCTGCTAATGTTCCTAATACTGAGTTATTCATAATTTTAAATTTTAAGTTGTTATTAATTTATTTTCTTTTAAATCTTCATTTAGACGCCTTTACCGCCTATGAGCCTTAATAATACCGCAATTACTGCTATTACTAATAAAATGTGTATTAATCCGCCTACACTATAGACAAAAAAACCTAATGCCCATCCTATTACAAGTATTACCGCTATTATGTATAATAAACTTCTCATACTTCTTTTTTTATTTAAATTACTTTAGACTCTCTAAAGTATGTTGTGCTAATTCTTTATTTACTTTTATTATTTCTATATATCCTTGTGTAGCAAACTCTATTTGATCGTCATCTGTGTTTCGTCTTAACGTATCTAAGACCTCAATTTGAGTCTCCAGTTTATTTTTTATAGTTCCTAAAATATCTGTAGTAACAACTTCTTCATTTTTAAGGTATTTTAAAACATTTAATTGATATGTTGGCTTACTAGCTACAGAAATCATATTTTCCTCTGCTAAATTTTGAAGTTTATTAAGTATTTTTTGTTGTGATACTTTTATATTTATTGCTATGTCTTTTACTTCTTGATTTTTTTCTGTTTCTGCTATTGCGTCACAAAGAGCAATTGTATTTAAATTATGTTGAGTAGCTTCAACAAACAAATCAGCTTCTAACTTATCATTCTGAACTTTTTCAATATTGATTAATTTTTGTTCAGCAGTTATAGTTTCCTTGCATGAAATAATAATTAAAATTATTAAGAATGATACTGTAGTTTTAATTGTATTCCTTTTCATAATCATTTATTTCCTTCTGCAAAGATTGTTGAATTTGCATCGCTTCGTGTTACAGGATTTTTTCTAATCATTATAAGATTTACATTGTATCGTTTTAAATTCTATAATTAAGAAGAAATATTTACCGTTTTTGTTACTACAAAGATGCAATCAAAGGGGAAATAATGTATTACAGGATTTTTGAAGAGTGTTATGTAATTACAACATATTTGATTTATATTATGCAAAAAGAGGCTGTCTAAAAAGGTGGCCTCTTTTTTTTGCATTATTTTTTTTATTTTGTATCTTAATAACATGAAATCT
>ERZ651776.286-NODE-286-length-74288-cov-6.372721_pt1 | contig 74288 bp, 80 predicted proteins | sample MGYA00514761_ERZ651776 | MGnify/ENA metagenome assembly ERZ651776
ATGCCATTTTGGGATGAGCGATTTGAAGAGATGAAAAAAAAATATCCTGAGATTACAACGGATCAGTTTCATATAGATATTTTGGCAGCTAGATTTGTATTAACTCCTGAATGGTTTGATGTGGTAGTGGCGTCTAACTTGTTTGGAGATATACTTTCTGATTTGGGACCAGCATGTACCGGAACCATTGGAATTGCCGCGTCTGCAAACATTAATCCAGAAAAGAAATTTCCATCTTTATTTGAACCTGTCCATGGATCAGCGCCAGATATTGCAGGAAAAGGTATTGCAAATCCTATTGGTCAAATTTGGTCAGGTGCAATGATGTTAGATTATCTAGGAGAGAAAGAAGCTGCTGACAATATTATCAAAGCTATTGAAAAAACTCTTTCTAATGAAGAGAGTAGAACCAAAGATCTTAAAGGCAAAAGTAATACAAAACAGTGTGCTGATGCAGTTTTAAATAATTTATAATTTTTTTAAGTGGGGCGTTCTGTTGCAAGGTGCCCCGGACCCCTGCTTTTTAATTAACCGAAGTTAATTAAGCAGCAATAGCGTAACTTTCGTTAGCATTTAAAATGTAGCCCGTCACAGCGGAACAATACTGAACGAAAGAAAAGCTTTTAGACATCTGTCGAGCCTATTTCACCCCCATGAGTTGTAAATGGTGGAGGTGCAGGGTACCGCCCCCTGGTCCAAAATGTTTATTACGAATTTCGTTTATCGTTATAGTTGGAAAACCAACACCAATAATATAAAACTTTCTGAAACTGATTCAAAGACAATTCGTAAATGAAACTTACAGAGCAACAAAATCAAGAAATAGCTGATCAAAAAGCTCAAGAATATCCAACCAAAAGAGTTACCTCTCCAGAGTTAGAAAAAATCCTTTATGATGCGATTCCTATATTGGATCATGGTTTTGTAAGAGTGGTGGATTATATGGGTGATGATAGCTCTATCGTTCAGTCAGCTAGAGTTTCCTATGGAAAAGGAACTAAAAAAGTTTCAACTGATGAAGGGTTAATTAAATATTTAATGAGACATTGGCACAGCACACCTTTTGAGATGTGTGAAATTAAATATCATGTAAAACTTCCAATTTTTATAGCAAGACAATGGATTAGACACAGAACTGCAAATGTTAATGAATATTCTGCAAGATATTCTATTCTAGATAAAGAGTTTTACATTCCTGAAAAAGAACAATTGTCTGCACAAGCCACTAACAACAGGCAAGGAAGAGGGGATTTGATCACAGGAGATCAGGCTGATGAAGTTCTTAAAATTTTAAAAGATGATTCTGTACGGACATACGATAACTATGAAAAAATGTTGAACGAAAGATTTGACGGAACAGTTATTGATGAAGGAAAATCTGGTTTAGCAAGAGAGCTTGCAAGAATGAACTTAACTTTAAATTCATATACTCAGTGGTACTGGAAAACAGACTTGTTAAATCTGTTAAATTTTTTATTTCTAAGAGCGGATAGTCATGCGCAGTATGAAATTAGAGTATATGCAGAAGCTATGTTGGAGACAGTTAAAAAATGGGTTCCCATCACACACTCTGCATTTTTAGATTATAGAGTAGGAGCAGCACACGTTTCTTCGAAAGGATTAAAGATTGTAAAATCTATGATTAGTGGAAAACAAGTTTCTTACGAAGATTCTGGACTGGGTAAAAGAGAGTGGAATGAGTTAATGGAAACTCTTGAGCTTAAAGATAAGATTATTTAATTTTTTCCGAAATCTTTTTAGCAATTTCAAGTATTTTGTTTGATGTTAGGCTGTCGTTAACAAACTCCATATAAGGCTCACCTTTATCAGCACCTTCTCTTAAGCCTATTTCAATAGGAATAGTTCCAAGCAAATCAATATTTAAATTTTTTGACATTTTTTGTGCTCCACTTTCACCAAAAATAAAATGTTCTTTTCCATCATCAGAAGTAAAGCTGCTCATATTTTCAATGATTCCTAAAATCTTAACGTTTGTTTTTTGAAACATTTTAATTCCACGGTTTGCATCTAATAGTGCAATTTCCTGAGGAGTAGAAATTACTACTGCACCATCAATTTGAATTTCTTGAGAAAAAGTTAACAAGGCATCCCCAGTTCCAGGAGGTAAATCAATAACTAAATAATCTAAATTATCCCAAAGAACATTAGTGGTGAAAGTTTTGATAGCGCTGATGACCATGGGTCCTCTCCAAATCATAGCGGTATCTTGATTAACCATGAATCCAATAGACATGCATTGAAGTCCGTATTTAGAAATAGGAATTAAGTTTTTACCGTCTTCACTTTTTGGCTTATCAGAGACACCAAGCATTTGTGGAATAGAAGGGCCATAAATATCCGCATCTAATATTCCCACTTTGTAATTTAATTTTTTTAAAGCAATAGCTAAATTAACTGCGATGGTGGATTTTCCTACGCCACCTTTAGCACTTGAAATTGCAATAATTTTTTTAACCCCGTTAATAGGTAGTTTTAGTTTTTTTGAACCAGGAGAAATTTTATCTACAAACTCCTTGCTTAAATTTACTGATTTTGCGTCCATTTGCCCTTGTAATTTTGTTTTAAGTAACTATCTTCTACTATATTAGTTACATCAATAAATTTTAAATTTATCAATGATTAAAAATATTTTAAATATGGTTCAATCTCCTTGGGGCAATGGCGGAAATAACGACGGTCCCAGACAGGGTTCCGGAGGTGGTGGACAAAGACCGCCTAGTATTGATGATCTAGCTGGACAGTTTCAAGATTCGATTAAAAAAATATTCCCAGGAGGAGCGAATGTTCCCGGAGGAAAAAAGCCAATCGGATTATTTATTATTATTGCTTTAGCCTTGTGGCTTGGAAGTGGATTTTACAGAGTACTGCCTGATGAGCAGGGAGTAGTTTTAAGATTTGGAAAGTTTGTTAATTTAACTCAACCAGGTTTAAATTATCACTTACCTTTTCCAGTAGAAACAGCCCTAACTCCCAAAGTTACGAGAGTAAATAGAATTGATGTTGGTTATAGGTCAGCGTCAGATACTGGAAGAGCTACTAGTATTTCAGATGTTCCAGAAGAAAGTTTAATGTTAACCGGAGATGAGAATATAGTTGATATAGATTACTCTGTTTTTTGGTTAATTAAAGATGGTGGAAAATTTCTTTTTAATATTCAAGATCCACAAGAAACAGTTAAGAGCGTTGCAGAGACTGCGATGAGAGAGGTGATTGCAAGAAACCCAATTCAAACAGTGCTGACTGGTGGAAGAGCTCAAATTGAAAATGATACGCAAAAAATTATGCAAGAAATTTTAGACTTTTATGAGTCTGGAATTCAAATTACACAAGTTCAAACACAAAAAGCAGATCCACCAAAAGAAGTGATAGATTCTTTTAGAGATGTTCAGGCCGCTAAAGCAGATAAAGAACGATTGCAAAATGAAGCAGATGCTTACGCAAACGATGTAATACCAAGAGCTCGAGGGGAAGCTGCGCAGGTTGTTCAGCAAGCCGAAGGTTATAAGCAACAAGTAGTTGCTTCTGCAGAAGGTGAAGCAAGTAGATTTCTTGCAATTTATGATGAATATAAAAATGCAAAAGCAGTAACTCAAGAACGTATGTACCTAGAGACTATGGAAAAAGTATTAGCGGGAATTGATAAAATTATTATAGACCAAAAATCAAGCGGTGGTGTAGTTCCTTACTTACCTTTGCCTGAGCTTGGGAAAAAGAAAGCTGAAAAAAAATAATGAGTGAAAAAAAATTAAAAATATTATTACCTATTATTGGAGTGCTTGCTTTCATTAGTTATACGACTTTGTTTACGGTTAATGAAATTCAACAGGCCATTATCTTGCAATTCGGTGATCCAAAAAGAGTGATACAAAAAGCAGGGCTTAACTTTAAGATTCCTTTTGTTCAAAACGTAGTATTGCTTGATAAGAGAATTTTAAATTTAGATGCTCCATCAGAAGAAATTATTGCGTCTGACCAAAAAAGATTGATAGTAGATGCGTTTGCAAGATTTAAGATTAAAGATCCTTTAAAATTTTATATTTCAGTTGGAAATGAAAGAGTAGCTAGATCAAGGTTGTCGACCATTATTAACTCTAGAATAAGAGGTGTTTTGGGTAAAGAAGAGCTTGCAACTTTAGTCTCTAAAGAGCGAGCAAGACTGATGGACAAAATTACAGAAGATGTAAATGCGGAAGCTTCTAAACTTGGTATAGAAATTATTGATGTAAGAATTAAAAGAGCAGATCTTCCCCAGGCAAATAGTGAAGCTGTTTATCGAAGAATGCAAACAGAACGTTTAAGGGAAGCAAAAGAATTTAGAGCAGAAGGAGCTGAGATTGCTCAAACCGTAAGATCTACTGCTGATAAAGAAGTTACTATTATTTTGGCAGAAGCTAATAAAAAATCTGAAATCTTAAAAGGAGAAGGTGACGGAAAAAGAAATAAAATTTTTGCAGATGCTTTCGGAAAAGATCCTAATTTTTTTAGTTTTTATCGTGCAATGCAGTCTTATGAGAAATCACTTATTGGAGGTGAAACCTCTTTAATATTATCTCCTGATAGCGAGTTCTTTAGATTTTTTGGAAAATCAGGATTAAGTCTTATCAAAAAATAATCTCCTAGTATGAAAGAGTTTGGCATAGCCATCGGTCTGCTTTTAGTGATTGAAGGATTGTTGTACGCCATGTTTCCAAGCGCAATGAAAAGCATGTTAAATACCATGAAGGATTTGCCTATTCCTAAACTTAGATCTGGTGGACTTATTTTTGCCTTATTAGGATTTATTATAGTCTGGTATATAAAAAGATAAATTATGATGAAAAATTATTTAATTAATAAAAAATTTACTTTTACTATTGTTTTTTTATTTTTATCAATTTTATTTTTTAGCAATCACTCTTTTGCCAAAGACGCTCCCTCTAGTTTTGCAAATTTAGCAGAAAAATTAATGCCCTCAGTTGTAAATATATCTGCAACAAGTGTAGTAGAAACAAGACCGCAACCACAACAACCATTTCCTTTTCAGTTTCCACCCGGATCACCCTTTGAAGATTTTTTTAAAGAATTTAATCAACAGCAGCAAACACCCCAAAAAAGAAAATCGACAGCACTTGGATCTGGATTTGTAATCAGTGAAGATGGTATTGTGATTACTAACAATCATGTTATCCAAGGATCTGAGGGAATTATAGTCAGATTTACGAATAAAAAAGAATACAATGCAAAATTAATTGGAACAGATCCTGTAAGTGACATTGCAGTTTTACAAATACAATCTAAAGAAAAATTTAAACCAGTACCGCTCGCAGACTCAAGCAAAGCAAGAGTAGGAGATTGGGTGCTTGCTATTGGAAATCCTTTTGGTCTTGGTGGAACAGTTACAGCAGGAATTATTTCTGCGATTAATAGAGACATCAACATAGGGAGATATGATAATTTTATTCAAACCGACGCTTCTATTAACCAAGGAAATTCCGGCGGACCTTTATTTAACATGGATGGAGAAGTAGTTGGGATCAATACAGCAATTTTTTCAACCTCAGGAGGTTCTGTTGGAATCGGATTTGCCATTCCATCTAGCTTTGCAAAAAATGTAGTGAAACAACTAAGGGAATACGGAGAAACAAGACGAGGTTGGCTAGGCGTTAGAATTCAAACAGTTACTAAAGAAATTGCTGACAGCTTAGGAATGAAAGAAGCAATAGGAGCCTTAGTTGCAGATGTAAATGAGGAAGGACCAGCTAAAAAAGCAGGAATTCAAAATGGAGATGTTATTATTGAATTCAATGGAATTAAAATAGATTCTATGAGAGTGCTTCCCAAGGTAGTAGGAGAAGCTCCAGTTGGTAAAGCAGCGACTTTAAAAATTTGGAGAAATGAGAAAATACTAACTAAAAAAATTGTACTTGGCAGACTAGAAGATACAGAGCAATTCAAGAAAAAACCTAAGATCAAAAAAAAAGAAAATAAGGAAGCGGATACTTTATTAAAAGCTTTGGGAGTTAAAGTTCGTGACGTAACCGATAAGGATGTTGCTAGTCGAAAATTGACCACAGGTATTAATGGAGTTGTTATTCTGGAAATTAAAACAGAGGGTGCTTTATCCGATTCACCCATCGAAGTAGGAAATATCATTATCGGTTTGCAAAATGAGAAAGTAAAAAATGTATCGGATCTTGAAAGTAAACTAAAAAAATTGAAAAAATCTAAAAACACTTCTGTTTTATTAACAATTATAGATTCTCAGAATAGAAGTAGATTTGTTGGTGTGAAAATTAAATAATTCACACTTCATGCAACCTAAAATAATTTTAATCTCGGGTCCTACCGCCTCAGGAAAATCTAAGCTTGCGATTGATATTGCTAAAAAATTTAAAGGAGAGATCGTCAATGCGGATAGCATGCAAGTTTATAAAGAAATTAAAATTTTATCAGCTAGACCAACTGATACTAAAAAAATTAAACATCATTTATATGGATTTGTAAGTGTTAAAAAAAAATTTTCTACAGGTCATTGGTTAAAATTAGTTGATAAAAAAATTCAAGAAATTCTTAAAAAAAAGAAAACACCAATCATTGTGGGCGGAACTGGTCTTTACTTTAAATCATTGATTAATGGTATGGCAAAAATACCAATTATATCCAAAACTACTAGAGAGCAGGTTATGAAAATTCATTCCAAGCTTGGTAACCATTCTTTTTATAAAAAATTAATATCTTTAGACCCGGAATGTAAAAAAAATCTTAAATCTTCAGACCCTCAAAGAATGATCAGGGCTTATGAGGTTTTTTTAAAAACAAAGAAATCTTTTTATCAGTGGCAAAAAGAAACGAAATCCAACTATGCAAAAGAAACATTTATTAAAATAGCACTGAACCCAGATAGGCAGCATTTGCACAATGAGATTGTTAGACGCTCTAAACAAATAGTTAATCCGAAATCTATTCTAGAGGTGAAAAAATTTACTAAACTTAAGCTAAACAAAAAACTTCCAGCTAACTTTATTATTGGAATTAATGAAATAAATGACTATTTGCAAAATAAAATTACCAAAGAAATTCTTCATGAAAGAGTTATTATTCGCACCAGACAGTACGCTAAAAGACAATTTACATGGCAAAGAGGTCAAATGCAGGACTGGAATCGATTTGATGAAGTCAATTATTCTAAATTATTAAAAAAAGTTTCAATATTGCTATCTAAAACTTGACCAAAAGTTTTAGAAAGATAAATTCAACTTTTAGGAGATTTCTATGAGCACGGAATTGACCGGTGCGGAGATAGTTTTTAAGGCTCTGACCGATCATAAGGTTGAATATATTTTTGGTTATCCAGGAGGAGCGGTACTTCCTCTGTATGATCAGCTATCGAAACAAAAAAAAATAAAGCATATATTAGTTCGTCATGAACAAGGTGCAGGACACGCTGCAGAAGGGTATGCCAGGTCCACTGGAAAACCGGGAGTAGTTTTAGTTACTTCAGGACCAGGCGCTACCAATATGGTTACAGCATTAACCGATGCGTATATGGATTCTATTCCCTTAGTTTGTATTACGGGACAAGTACCTACTCATTTAATTGGTACAGACGCATTCCAAGAATGTGACACCACTGGAATTACGAGACCTTGCACAAAACATAATTGGTTAGTTAAAGATGTAAATCAAATTGCAGAAACAATTCACAAAGCCTTTCGAATAGCGACAACAGGAAGGCCAGGACCGGTATTAATTGATATCCCAAAAGATATTCAGTTTAAAAAAGGAATTTATCAATCAGAAGAAAAAATTGAAATAGATAGCTATCGTCCAAATTACAAAGGAGATCCCGATCAAATTGAAAAAGCGGTAGAGATGATATCGCAGGCAAAAAAACCTATTTTTTATACAGGAGGAGGAATAATTAATGCAGGAGAAAAAGCATCTGAAATTCTTCGAGAGCTAGTTTCTATAACTGGATTTCCCATCACTTCTACTTTGCAGGGTCTCGGTTGTTATCCAGGAGAAGATTCTCAATTTTTAGGAATGTTAGGAATGCATGGAACTTTTGAAGCAAATAATGCCATGCATGATTGTGATCTAATGATTAACATTGGAGCAAGATTTGATGATCGTATTACTGGAATGGTTAGTAAGTTTTCTCCCAACTCAAAAAAAATTCATATCGATATAGATCCTTCTTCTATCAATAAAATTGTAAAGGTGGATGTTGCTATTGTTGGTGATGCTCAAAGCATAATGAGCACTATGCTTGAAATTATTAAAAAAAAATATCCAGGATTTAAAAATTCTAATAAAGAAAAAATTAGTGACTGGTGGAAACAGATTGAAAAGTGGAGAGAAAAAAAATCTCTTTCTTTTAAAGAGGATAAAAAAACTATTTTACCTCAGTATGCAGTTCAAAGACTATATGAGTTGACTAAAAATCAAGATACTTTCATCACAACAGAGGTGGGCCAGCATCAAATGTGGGCAGCACAACATTATAAATTTAGCAAACCTAACCGGTGGATGACATCTGGTGGATTGGGTACTATGGGGTATGGTTTGCCAGCTGCAATTGGCGTTCAAGTAGCTCATCCAAAAAGACTAGTAATAGATATTGCAGGTGAGGCATCTATCTTAATGAACATTCAAGAGCTTTCAACAGCTGTTCAATACCGACTTCCGGTAAAGATATTCATCTTAAACAATGAATACATGGGAATGGTGCGACAATGGCAGGAACTACTGCATGATAAAAATTATTCAGAAAGTTATTCGGAAGCTCTACCAGATTTTGTAAAGCTTGCAGAAGCGTATGGGGCAATTGGAATTCGCGCTAGTAAGCCAGATGAGTTAGATGAAAAAATTAAAGAAATGATTGATGTAGATAAGCCAGTTATCTTTGATTGTCGTGTTACGAAGGAAGAAAATTGCTTTCCAATGATACCTTCAGGAAAAGCTCATAATGAGATGATATTGGGACCAGATGATGATGATGTAATTACAGAAGAAGGAAAGGTGTTAGTTTAATGTCAAAATCAGCCTATCCAATCAAAACAGAAGAAGAACAATTTGAGAGAGTAGTTATTGTTGCTTGGGTAGATAATGAGGCAGGAGTCTTAGCTCGGGTTTCTGGTCTTTTTTCTGGAAGAGGCTACAATATTGAATCACTTGCAGTTGCCAAAGTAGATGAAGAAAGAAATATTTCTAGAATTACAATTGCTACTAATGGAACCAAGTCTGTTATTGAGCAAATCAAAGCGCAATTATTGAAGTTAGTACCTGTCCACAATGTGTCTGACTATAAAATTGATGATCAATCTATTTTTAGAGAATTGACACTCATAAAATTTATAGGAGACAAAGAGCTATTGAGCAAGGCTGAAAAAATTTGTGTTGACTTTAAAGGTGAGTTTTTAGATAAAACTCCACAGTCATTTATTGTTCAAATTGTAAACACAAGAAGAGACATTGATGATTTTATTAAGAAAGCAAAACCATTTGGGTTAGCCAGTATTACTAGAAGTGGTCCTTTAGCCATGTCCAAAGGACCGATAACCACGAAAGATAACAAAGGAAAAGTTTTATGAAAATGTTTTACGAAAAAGATGCCGATGTAAATTTAATAAAATCAAAAAAAGTAGCTATCATTGGTTTTGGTAGTCAGGGACATGCCCATGCTCTTAACTTAAAAGACAGTGGAGTAACGGAAATTGTAGTGGCTCTTCGTGAGGGTTCTTCTAGTATTAAAAAAGCTGAACAAGCTGGCTTAAAAGTCATGAATATTTCTGATGCAGCGGAGTGGGCGGATGTAGTAATGATTTTAGCTCCCGATGAATTGCAATCAGGTATTTACAAAAATCATATTGAACAAAGAATGAAACAAGGATCCAGTTTAGCTTTTGCGCATGGTTTAAATATTCATTATGATTTAATTAAATCGAGAGATGACTTGGACGTGTTTATGGTTGCTCCTAAAGGACCAGGTCATTTGGTCAGAACAGAATTTCAAAAAGGGGGAGGAGTTCCTTGTTTAATGGCAGTTCATAAAGATAGTTCAGGCAAAGCCAGAGACCTAGCGCTTTCATACGCTTCTGCTATTGGAGGAGGAAAGTCGGGAGTTATCGAAACTACTTTTAAAGATGAATGTGAAACAGATCTGTTTGGTGAACAGGCAGTTTTGTGTGGAGGAGTGGTAGAATTAATTAAAAACGGATTCGAAACTCTTACAGAAGCAGGGTATCCACCTGAAATGGCTTACTTTGAATGTTTGCATGAAGTAAAGCTTATTGTGGATCTTATTTACGAAGGTGGAATTGCAAATATGAACTATTCAATTTCTAATACTGCAGAATATGGGGAGTATGTTTCGGGCAAAAAAATCATCGATAGTAAAACTAAAGAAAGAATGAAAGAAGTTCTAAATGATATTCAATCTGGCAAATTTACTAAAGATTGGATGAAGGAAAATGAGAACGGACAAAAAAACTTTCTTCAAATGAGAAAAGATCTTGCAGACCATCCAATTGAAAAAGTGGGTGAAAAGCTTAGAGGAATGATGCCTTGGATCTCGGACAATAAAATTATTGATAAGGACAAAAACTAGAATAGGGGGTATTTCCCTTTCTTTTTTTGTATCAAGGCTATAAGAACACAATACAATTTATACGTTAAAAGTAGATTTTTTCGTAAAGCTTTATTACATTGTGACCATGGATAAAAACCAGATTATTATATTTGACACGACACTTAGAGATGGGGAGCAGTCTCCTGGAGCTTCTATGAGCTTAGAAGAAAAGGTTCAGATTGCAAAAGCATTTCAAGATTTGGGTGTGGATGTTATGGAAGCTGGATTTCCAGCAGCTTCACAAGGTGACTTTGAAGCTGTTTCAGAAATTAGTAAAATTTTAACAAAAACGATTCCCTGCGGTTTGGCAAGATCTTTAAAAAATGATTTAGACAAATGTTACGAGTCATTAAAGCATTCTAAGCATTTTAGAATTCATACTTTTATTGCCACTAGTGATCTTCATATGAAGCACAAGTTACAAAAAACACGTGAAGAAGTGTTAGACTTAATTAAATTTAGCGTTGAGTATGCAAAAAAATTTACACCAGATGTCGAATGGTCACCAGAAGATGCAACTAGAACAGATTCTGATTTTTTATGCAAAACTGTAGAGTTGGCAATTAAATCTGGAGCAACTACTATTAATATTCCAGATACGGTTGGTTACGCAACTCCTTCAGATTACGAAAGAATTATCAAAGATTTATATAATCGAGTTCCCAACATAGACAAAGTGGTCATTTCTACTCATACCCATAATGATTTAGGATTAGCAGTAGCAAATGCTTTAGCAGGTGTGGCAGCAGGTGCAAGGCAAGTAGAATGTACTATTAATGGTATTGGAGAGAGAGCTGGTAATGCTGCTTTAGAAGAAGTGGTAATGGCCATTAAAACTAGAAACGATTTAATGCCATACACAACTAATATTAATACGAAAAAAATTAGCCCTTGTTCAAAATTATTATCTAGTACCATTGGTTTTCCTGTTCAGTATAATAAAGCCATTGTAGGAAAGAATGCCTTTGCCCACGAATCTGGAATTCACCAAGACGGAATGTTAAAGAATAAAAATACTTATGAAATTATGACTCCAGAAAGCGTTGGGGTAAGCAAGTCTTCTCTTGTCATGGGAAAACATTCTGGTCGACATGCATTTAAAGAAAAATTAATTGTATTAGGATATCCCAACTTTGACGAATCTAAAATTGACGAGGCATTTAAAAAATTTAAAGACCTGGCTGATAAAAAGAAACATGTATTTGATGATGATATAGCAGCTTTAGTTGACGATGAATTAATGAACGATAAAAATGTCATCAAGTTGGTTTCTTTAGATGTGTTTGCTGGAACTAAGGGTCAAAAAGCAGTTTTAGAACTTGATGTTTATGGAACTATTTCAAAAACAGAACAGTCAGGAGATGGACCTGTAGATTCTATTTTTAAATGTATTAAAGAATTATTCCCTCATGAAGCACACTTACAATTATATCAAGTTCATGCTGTGACTGAAGGTACAGATGCACAAGCAACGGTTAGCGTTAGAATTGAAGAAAAAGGAAAAATTTCTGTAGGCCAAGCAGCAGATACGGATACATTGGTAGCTTCTGCAAAAGCTTATATTAATGCTTTAAATAAGTTAATAATAAAAAGAAAAAGAACCGCGCCAAACGAAGAGTTTTCAACTGCTATTTAATAAGAAAGGATAAAGAATGTTTAATAAAATAATGTCAATGTGGTCAACCGATATGGCAATAGATCTGGGTACGGCCAATACCTTAGTGTATGTAAAAGGAAAAGGCATTGTCTTAAACGAACCTTCTGTAGTTGCTATCATTAATGACAAGGGTAAAAATCAAGTTCTTGCAGTTGGAGAAGATGCTAAGCAAATGCTAGGAAGAACCCCTGGAAGTATTCAGGCTATACGTCCACTAAGAGACGGGGTGATCGCAGACTTCGTGGTTACGGAAGAAATGATTAAACATTTTATTAAAAAAGTTCACAAAAGATCGGCATTTGCTAATCCTAGAATTATTATTTGTGTTCCTACAGGATCTACACCTGTTGAAAGAAGAGCCATTCAGGAAGCAGCACATGCGGCAGGTGCTAGAAAAGTTCAACTTATTGAAGAGCCAGTAGCAGCTGCGATTGGAGCTGGATTGCCAATTTCAGAACCAACGGGTTCTATGATTGTAGATATTGGAGGAGGTACTACAGAAATTGCCGTACTGTCTTTGGGAGGAATTGTTTATTCAAAATCTTTACGACTAGCGGGTGATGCCCTGGATCATGCAATTATAACTTTTATGAGAAAAAGATTTAATTTACTTATTGGAGAATCTACAGCAGAAAAAATTAAAAAAGAAATTGGCTCTGCTATTCCATCAAATTCAGAAAATACCTACATCATGAAGGGAAGAGATGTAAGAACAGGTGTTCCTAAGGAAGTTAAATTGACAGAAAAAGATACGGCAGAAGCATTAGCGCCTGTCGTAAGTCAAATCATTGCAGCAATTAGAGAAGCTTTAGAAAATACACCTCCTGAACTAGCGGCGGATTTAGTAGACATGGGTATGGTTTTGGCTGGTGGTGGAGCATATCTAAAAAATTTAGACAAACTAATTGCAAAGGAAACAGGATTACCAGTATCTATAGCTGAAGATCCTTTGTCTTGTGTTGCAATCGGTACCGGAAAAGCATTAGAACAAGAAGGAATATTTTCTGCAATGTTAACTGAATACTAAAGGTTAAATGAATGCAAAAAATGGTTGGTTTGAACAAAGTAATTTAAGAGTTATTTTATTATTTTCTATTGCTTGTTCATTTATTTATTTAGACAGTTCTAATCAAAAATACTTTAAAAACACAAAAGCAGTTATTAATGATGTAATTGCCCACACCAGTTTCATCATTACCTGGCCGATCAAAGAAGCTTTGAATATACCCAATTATGTTATCCATATTGCTACTCTTAAAAAAGAAAATGAGCAGATAAGTATTTTGCAAGAAGAAAAACAAAAATTAATAGCTGATAACAATTTCTTAAGACAAGAGAGTCAAAAAATTCAAAAATTTATTCAAGAGGAAAAAATATATAAAGATGAAGCAATTCTAGCCAAGGTAATTTTAAAAGCAAATACAATCACGGCAAGCTCAATGACTATTAACAAAGGGGCAGGAGACGGGCTAAAAATTGGAAATCCAGTGGTCAAAAATAATAATTTGATAGGACAGATAGAGGAAGTGAATTATAAATCATCCAGAGTAAAATTATTAAACGATATTAATAGCAACATACCTGTTGTAATAGGAGAATTATTAACTCAAGCTATTTTTTCAGGAGATCCAAGCTCTAAAAGCAAATTTAATATTCAATACTTGCCTAAAAATTTTCGATTGAACAATGGAGATAGTATTTACACTTCCGATATAGATGGGATTTTAAAAAAAGGTATTTTAGTTGGAACAGTTTCTGATGTGAAATACGATGAGAGTACCAAAAAGCAAACTTATAGCATAAACTTTAATTACAATCCGTATCAAACAGACTATGTTTCTGTTTTCATTAATTAGTCATGAATAAAAGAAAAAAGGATTATTATGAACTTTTAGGAATAACGTTAGTTTTGTTATCCATCTTGAGTAGCACTATTTTGGGACAATTCTCATTAAATCTGAACTTATACAAATTCTCGAACATAACATATGTGTTGATATATTTTTTTACATTCCACAATTATAAATATTTTTCTTTTACTTCTATGTTTGTAATAGGTCTTATTTCAGATTCAATTTCTGGAATTCCATTTGGGACTTCGTCGATAGCTTATATGGTGATTTATAGAATAGCAGTTTTTCAAGAAACAATTAAATTACGAACTGTTTTTTTATCTGAATGGGTGGCCTTAGGAAGTGCTCTTTTTATTGCATACGCAATAGTTTTAATTATGTTTTTTTTAAGCGGTAGGTCTTTTGACATCTCAATTCACACATATAATTTTATAGGATCTTTTGCTTTATACCCGTTTATTTGGTTTATCTTAAAATTTTTACTTTCTAAATATAATCAAAGAATAACAAATGACTAACATAGAAAAGAAAAAAATTTTAAATTTTTTATTGAAACAAAATTCTTCTTTTAGTTTTTTAGGATTAAAAGAATTAGATTTGGTAAAAAAAAACAAGAATTGTCGCTATTTAGATAGTAAAGAAATAGCGTTTATAATACTTTCATTTTATTTTGAGCAAAATCTTAAACAACTTGACTGGTTGATTCCTAAAACTCAAAAAACTAAGAGCACTACAGTTAAAATTAAACAATTTCTACAATTTCAGCTAGAGGCTGATCTTAAAAAAAAGAACTTTTTAAAAAAAAGCTTTTTATTTTTAGTCACCGAAAAAAAAGTGTCGCAAATTTTAGATTATTTTTTTTCGACCAGCAGTAAAATGTGGAGTCTAGCAGGTGACACGGCTACAGATATTAATTACTATTCTAAAAGATTAATATTAGCCTCAATTTATTCTAAAATTTTTATCAAAATGTTAAATCTTTCTAATTATTCAAAAGAACTTATTGAGGAGGACATTCAAAGCTCTCTCAAAAAAGTAAAACAATTTAATGATTTTAAATCTAAAATTTGCTCCACTGACATCTTGTCTATAATTAAAAACTTTAATTTCGGCTCAAAGGCAAAAGGTCGAGGATTTTAAGTTTCCTAGTCAATTATTTTATGTATCGAGAAGAGTGGTTATATGGCCCATTTTTCTTTTATCTTTAATTTCTTTTTTAAGATAATCAAACAAGAACTGGTTTTTGTTTAGTGTTTTACCTCGGTATTCTTTAATTTCATGGCCTATAATATTAAGCATTTTTGCATTGGATTTTTTTTGTAATTCAATTTTTTCTAAATCGCATACAGCTCTCACATGATTTTCAAATTGACTGATATTAAAAGCATTGATTGTTAAGTGTCCAGAGTTGTGCACTCTGGGTGCAATTTCATTTACATAGAGCTTATTTTCCTTATCTATAAAAAACTCAACACACATCGTTCCTATATATTTTAATTTTTCCGATATTTTTTTTGCTATAGTTTTTGCCTCCTCCCTCATTTCTAAGCTAATGGTAGCTGGAATAATGGAGGTATTCAAAATCTGTTCTTTGTGTATATTTTCTACAGGTTCATAAATTGACAAACCCCCATCTGAATATCTAGTTATAATTACAGAAATTTCTTGTTTCAAATCAATAAATTTTTCTAAAATATAATCAGATGAAAAGCACCAATCCTCTTTTACATCTTTCATACTGTTAAGGACATGCTGTCCCTTGCCATCATATCCAAGTGTACAAGTTTTTAAAATTCCAGGTAATAAATTTTGATTTTTTTCTATATCTATTTTAGATTTAATAAATGTATAAGAGGTGGTTGCAATTCCTAAAGTCTTGAGGAAATTTTTTTCAGTAAATCTGTTTTGCACAATTTTATTAATGTTTGGATCTGGATGAACTTTAGTAATAGATGAAATTTTTTCTAAAATTTCAAAAGGAATATTTTCAAATTCAAAAGTAATATAATCACACGATTTAGCGAACTTTTCTAAAGCGGAAGAATCTTTGTAATCAGAATGGACAAAGGTATCACAAAAGTTTTGAGCAGGGGCGTGTAGATCGTCTGTTAGAATCGTAGTTAAAATGTTAAGTTTTTTGGCAGCCTGACAAAGCATACTTCCCAATTGTCCACCACCAATAATACCTAAAATTGGCTTGTCAGAACTCATTAATTAGGTTTTTTTTTAACAGAATTAGTTTGTTTGTTTCTCCAAAGAACTAAGTTTTTTTTAACTTTTTTATTTTCAAGAGCAATAATGGAAGCTGCCATGATCCCAGCATTGATAGCTCCATCCTCTCCAATGGCAACTGTTCCCACAGGAATACCTTTTGGCATTTGAACAATTGATAACAAGCTATCTAATCCTTTTAATTTTTTACTTTCAATAGGAACACCTATTACTGGCAATGTACTCATCGATGCAATCATACCAGGTAAATGTGCGGAACCACCAGCTCCGGCAATAATAACTGAATAATTTTCTTTTTCAGCACTTTTGGCAAATGCATACATTCGATCTGGAGTTCTATGTGCAGAAATTATTTTTGCATCAAACTTTACTTGAAGTTTTTTTAAAGTTTCCGTGCAGAATTTCATAGTTGGCCAGTCTGATTTGCTGCCCATTATGACGGCAACTTTTGGACTAGAATTTTTTTTTGTTTTCACGGAAAAAAGTCTCCTATTCAGAAGGATTAGCTTGTTTTGCTTTTTCTTTTTCTTTCTTTTTTTCTTTTTCAATTCGTTCTTGTTTTCTTTTAGCTTTTTCTATTGCAGCAACCAAATCTGTTTGTGTACATAAATTTGCAGCCACAGGATCTTTTGGAGACACATTAGACATATTCCAATATTTCCTTGTTCTAATTCCCACTACAGTATTCTTGGTAGTTCCAACCAATCTACAAATTTGACTGTCTGCTAAATGAGGATAATTTTTTGTTAACCACGCAATTGCATTAGGTCGATCTTCTCTTTTTGCAATAGGAGTATATTTTGTTCCAACCATCTTTTTTACTTCGATATCCATATTTTTTTTCTTCATGACTAAAGGTCTAGACGGATCTTCGGAGGATAATTGAATTTCTTCTCTAGTAAGTTGATTAGATAAAATGGGATTATAAGCCTTAATACCTATCGCAACATCTCCATCTGCAATTCCTTTAATTTCCAATTCATGTAATCCAGAAAAATCTGCAATTTGTTTAAATGTTAATGTTGTGTTTTCAATCAGCCAAACAGCTGTCGCTTTTGGCATTAATGGTAGATTCATAAAAATTTAAGCCTTCTTTAAATTTGCAAACCTTTTATTAAATTTGCTTACTCTTCCTTTGTCTTGAAGCTTTTGGGTAACTCCTGTCCATGCCGGATGAGATTTTGGATCAATATCGAGTTTCATAACATCACCATCTTTTCCCCATGTAGACATAGTTTCAAATTCAGTACCATCTGTCATTTGTACTTTAATGGGATGTAAGTTTGGGTGCACGTTTTTTTTCATAATAATAAGAGGGGTTTATAGCAAATAAGTGGAAATAAACAAGAAACTATACAAAAGACAATTAAAGGGTTTTCGTTCGATTTAAATTAATAAAGAAATAAAAAAGAGCCAAAAGCGAGAGAAAAATTACATCAAAATAAAAATGATAATTTTTACCAAGATATAAAAACATAAGTCCAGCAAGAGGTTGCCCTAAAAACCTTGCTGCTGCTTGGGAAGAATATGCTGAGCCCATAGCAAGCCCTCTAGAATCGGGGTTAGCATTTTTGGATATTAAACTGTTTAAACAAGGGTTTGAAACTCCAATCCCATAACAAAGCAAGATAACTGCAATGGGCATAAGGTATAGATTAGAAAATGGGATAATAAAAAATCCTAAAATTAAAGAAATGTAACCGCTTCGAATAATTATTATTTCATTTAAATATTTTAATAGCACTCTTAACAATACTCCTTGAACTAAAATTTGAGTAAGCCCAGCAAGTAACATGATAAATCCTATTTCTTTTGGTCCCCAAACAAAGGTTTCCTGTCCCCAGATTGCTATAGTTCCTTCCATTCCTGAAAAAGTTAAATGAATACAAAATATTAGAAAAAAAAATGGAAGTAGGTTTTTATTAGTAACAATATTTATTTGAGATCTAAATTTTTCAAATGAATAGCTGATCCTGTAGTCTTTTTTTTCTATTAAACTTTCATCTAAAAAAAAGAAAACATAAAGCAAATTAATTAAATTAATAAAGCAGGCAAACCAAGCAACATTATGCAAAGAGTCTAATGTAAAATTAGATCCTGCAATTAACCCTCCCACTAAGGGTCCAATGGTAAAGCCTAGTCCAAAAGCTACACCAAACATTCCCATTCCCTTGGCTCTATTTTTTTCATCCGTGATATCAGCAATATAAGCTGTGCCCACTGAAACATTAGTTTTAAACAATCCGGCTATAAGTCTAGAAATAAATATAACTAATATAGTTCCACTTAAAGCCAAAATAATATTTGCAATCAATTCTGCAATACAATTCATAAGTAGTAATGGTTTTCGTCCAAACTTATCTGAAAGACCTCCCCAGAAAGGAGATACAAAAAATTGAAAAAAAGAAAAAGATCCAAAAGCCAAGGTGATTATAAAAATATCACCACCATAGTTATTTATAAGAAAAGGAAGGGTAGAAATTAGTATTCCACTAAATGCCAGAACATCTAGGAATAAAAAAATGATAAATTTTATCATTTAATAGAAGATAATATTTTGCTAGTCTCATTATCAAGTCTAGAGTTTGTTGCTAGTAATTGATTGTTTGTAAGATCAAAGGTTTTACCCCTGAAATCAGTAATGGTTCCACCGGCTTCTCTAACTATAATAAGCCCAGCAGCAATATCCCAATATTTTAAATTCTTGTGCCAAAAAATTTCAGCTCTACCTGCCGCAATATAAGCCAAATCCAAGGCAGCACTTCCTAGCTTTCTTACCTGGTTAAAGTTGTTGCACATGGCAATGTACTCCTCATAAAAAATTTTCTTATTGGGTTCTGCATAAGCTGGCCCCCCAGTCAAGGCGATAGAATCAGCAACAATATTTCTTGAAGAGACTCGAATTCTACTATTATTTAAGTAAGCGCCGCGTCCTTTTTCAGCAAAAAACATTTCATTTTTAATAGGGTCAAAAATCATTCCTGCAATAACTTCATTATTTTTTTCTAGTCCTATAGAAATCGCAAAGTGGGGAATCCCATGTAAAAAATTATTGGTTCCATCGATAGGATCTATAATCCATGTAAATTCACTTTTTTTTTCTTTGGTAGTTCCACCTTCTTCAGCAATAAAATTATAACCTGGTCTTGCTCTTCCAAGCTCTTCAATAATGATTTCCTCAACTTTTTGATCAGTTTTAGTAACAAAGTCACCTGGACCTTTTTTAGAAACTTGAAGTTTTTCAATTTCTCCAAAATCACGGATGATTATCTTTGAGGCTTTAATACAAACTTTTTCTAAAATGTTAATTTCTGGTGATAGTAATGGCACTTAGCTAACCTTCTTCACATAGTCTCTGGAAGCAGATTCAATTACTACTTTATCCCCTTGATTAATAAAAGGAGGAACTTGAATTTTAATATTATTTTGAATCACAGCAGGTTTGTAAGAACTAGAAGCCGTTTGGCCTTTGACCACACCATCCGTCTCAATAATTTCAAACTCTAGGTGCTTAGGCAAATTGACTTTTAAAGGTTTATCTTCATAAAATTCAATGGCCACATCTAAATTTTCAGTCAATAAATCTTCATCTTCACCTATCAGCTCTTTGGAAATAGAAATTTGTTCATAATCTTTTGTATCCATAAAATATAAGCTTTGTTCGTCACTATATAGAAATTGATAATTTCTTTCATCTAAGGAAGCTTTCTCAATAGTTTCATCAGATCTAAATCTTTCATTAAGTTTAGTTCCCTTAGTGATACTTTTTAATTCTACTTGATTAAATGCACCACCTTTTCCAGGTTTTACATGCTGAGTTTTAAGACAAAGATACAAATCATTCTTATGCTCAATGATATTTCCAGGCTTAATTTCAATTGCAGATATTTTCATAATGAAGAGGGTAATACACTTTTTTTGCTTTTAAATAAATTACTTTAATCTATTCAGAGCTTGCAAGGGGTTGTATTTCTTATTTTTCCATACAAAACTAGAGCAAGCAATAAGATTGGCTCCATTTTTTAATAAAGGCTGGTAATTATGCTCATTGATTCCGCCAATAGCAACGACTGGAACTTTGATTTTATCTTTTGCCCATTTTAACAAAGCTACCGTTGCATTAAATTTTGTCTTCTTGGTGCTGGTCTTATAAAATGATCCAAAAGCAACATAGGAGGCACCTTTTTTTACTGAGCTCAAAGCTATTTTTTTAGAATTGTGACAAGTAACACCCACAATGTTTAGGGTTTTAAACTTTTTCTTTACTAGAGAAATTTCCTCATCTTTTTGACCGAGGTGGCAACCGTCACAATTTAATAAAGAAGCTATTTCAGGAAAATCATTAATAATAATTTTTGTTTTCTTATTAACAATTTTTTTTATTTTTTTAATTTCTTGGACAAGTTTTTTTTTAGACAATTTTTTTAATCTTATTTGAAGATATCTGATACGTTTTGTTTTTAATAATTTTGGAAGAAAGTAATAAAAAGATTTATTGAGTGTGTTGGGTGTAATTAGATAAATGTTTTTGTTTAACAATCTATTATGACAATACTTCTTTATCTTGCTTCCAACTGCCTGTAGCTGCAAGACTGTTCATATAAGCTCTGTGGCTAAAAACAGATTGAGTAGTCTTTTTATCGTGAATATTTTTTGCCCATTGTTTTAGAGCACCTTGTTGCAATGCTCTTCCATAAGAAAATGTAAATATTAACTTAGTGTCGTTTATTTTGTTAATTTCATTGAGATTAATAGTGGCCTCAAGTTCACTTTGGCCTCCTGACAAGAACGCAATACCAGGAACTTCTTTGGGTACATTATTCTTTAAGCATTCTAAAGTTTTGGCAGCAACAATTGCTGGGTCATTTTTTAATCCAGAGTCTGCTCCATTTAAAATCATATTTGGCTTCAGTACAATTCCTTCCATTTTAACTTTTTCATTTTTTAATTCTTGAAAACATTCTTTAAGAACAGCGGAAGTAACCTCAAAGCATCTATTGATATCGTGATCGCCATCCATTAACACTTCTGGTTCCACAATAGGTACCATGTTCGCTTCTTGAACTAACGCCGCATATTTTGCAAGGGATTTTGCATTATTAGTAATTGCATTTTGGCTAGGATGGTCTTTTGATATTTTGTACACAGCTCTCCACTTTGTAAAGCGAGCACCTAAATTGTAATATTCTTTTAATCTTTCAGTAAGACCAGTTAAACCATCTGTATATAATTCGTCAGGTGATCCATCTAAAGGTTTGGTCCCAGCATCTACTTTTATTCCTGGAAGTATATTTTGTTTATTTAAAAGTTCAGGAATAGTATCCCCATTGCTGGACTTTTGTTTAATTGTTTCATCATAAAGAATAACTCCACTCACATAAGAACCTACTTTGTTGGAAGTGAATAACGTTTCTCTAAATCCTAATCTATTTTCTTCTGTAGAAGAGACCTTTACCGAATCTAATCTTTTAGTCATAGTTCCCGTGCTTTCGTCAGCAGCAAGAATTCCTTTTCCAGAAGCTAGCATTTGAAGGGCAATTTTTTCAATTTCCATGACAATAAACTATAAATTTAATTTTTAATTTCAAGAACTTTTAATCCCGGTAAAACTTTTCCTTCCAGCCACTCAAGAAAGGCACCTCCAGCTGTGGATATATAAGTAAATTCATTTTCTCGTTTAGATTTCTTAATTGCAGCAAAGGTATCACCACCTCCTGCAATTGAGACTAGTTTCCCTTGTTTTGTTAAGTCAGCAATAGTATTGGAAATTTCTTTCGTGCCATTTGCAAAGTTATCTTTTTCAAAAAAACCAAATGGACCATTCCAGAAAACAGTTTTAGATTCTTGTAGAATCTTAGATATAGAGGCTATTGTTTCGGTTCCAATATCTAGAATCATTTCATCATCCGTTACTTGGTCTAAGGTTTTGTTTACTCCTTGGTCTTCAAATGTTTTTGCCGTGACTACATCAATAGGTAGTACTAATTTACAATTATTCTTAGAAGCTGTGGCAATAATGTTTTTAATTACAGAATCTATATTTTCCTCTATCTTAGATTTTCCCACTTGGAATCCTTGGTGTTTAAAAAAGTTATTTGCCATTGCACCTCCAATAATCATGTAGTCTATTTTTGGCATAAGGGACGTGATTAAATCTATTTTAGTAGAGATTTTAGATCCTCCTATTAAGCAAGCCACTGGCTTTTGAGTGTTTGTAACAATTGAATTTAAAGCAGTCAGTTCTTGATGAATAGTTTCTCCAGCATAAGAATCTACAAATTGAGTAATTCCAAATATAGAGGCGTGTTTACGGTGAGAACAAGAAAATGCTTCATTAATATAAATATCACAAAGATCTGCTAATTTTTTTGATAATTCATCACCATTTTTTTCTTCATTAGGATCAAAGCGTATATTCTCCAGCAAAAAAAGTTTTTTATTTTCAGATATTTTTTTTGAAATAATATTTTTAAAGTCTTCAGCAACAAAAACAACTTCTCTTCCAATAATCTTTTCTGCTTCAGATCGAATAGGTTCTAATGAGAATCCTTCTTTACCTTTTACCTGTGGTCTTCCTAAATGGGAGCATAAGATAACAACTGCACCTCTATTTAAAAGATCTTCAACTATAGTTTTTACTTTAGTTATTTTGGTTGAATCAGAAACGGCTTGGTTTTGCATGGGAACATTAAAGTCTACCCTCAGAAAAACTTTTAAATTTTTAATATCTTTATTTTTTTCTAGAAGCTTTAATTCCGGCATTAACTTGTTATTTTTTTAGGTATAATGCTAAGTCGATCATTCTATTAGAAAAACCCCACTCGTTATCATACCAAGCAAATACAGTTGCGATTTTATGGTCTACGACCTTAGTTAATAGAGTGTCCACAATAGAAGATCTTGGATCATGATTAAAATCTGAAGAAACTAAGGGTTGGTCTGTTACACCTAAAATATTTTTTAGATAAGTTTTGCTAGCTTTTTTTAAAGCTAAATTAATAGATCTTTCATTTACTTTTCTTTTTGCAGTGAAAGAAAGTTGTACCAAGGAAACGTTGGGCGTGGGTACTCTTATAGATATGCCGTCTACTTTGTTCTTAAGGTTTGGTAAAATTAAAGACAATGACTTTGCAGCTCCTGTGCTGGTGGGTACTATTGCGTTGGGAGCACTTCTTGCTCTTCTTAAATCTTTATGAGAATTGTCTAATAGTCTTTGATCGCTAGTATAAGAATGGATAGTAGTCATATATCCTTTTTCAATAGAAAAATTTTTATCCATCACATATGCTAAAGGCGCTAAACAATTGGTAGTGCACGAAGCAACAGAAATAATTTTATCTTTAGCTTTTATTTTTTTTTCGTTTACTCCATACACAACAGTTTGATCAGCATTTTTGCAAGGAGCAGAAACCAAAACTCTTTTAGCCCCAGCAGTTAAGTGCTTAGATGACTGTTCTTTAGAGTTGAATTTTCCTGTACATTCAAAAACTGTATCAATGCCTAGCTTTTTCCAAGGAAGGTTAGTCGGATCGTCTTCATGGAATAAAATAATTTTTTGACCATTGACTGTGATGCTTTTTTTATCAAATTGAATAGAAGCATCTAAATTTCCATGTATGCTATCTTTTTCTAATAAAAAAGCGCTCGTTCCAGAATCGGCTCTATTATTAATAGCAACTACTTTGATTCCTTTAGTTTTGTTTTCAATAATAGATCTTAGAACCATTCTTCCAATTCTACCAAAACCATTAATTGCAACTTTGTTCATTATTTTTGAATAATTTTTTTTGCTTGTTGTATTATATTATTACTCGTTAATTTAAAATGTTCATATATTTTTTTATATGGAGCGCTTTTTCCAAAGGTATCAATACCAAGTTCCACACCCTGATTTCCTGTATATTTTTTCCAACCCATGGTAGAGGCCGCTTCTATCGATATTTTGGCAGTAGTTTCTTCCAGTAGATTTTTTTTATAAGAACTTTCTTGCTGCTCAAATAGTTCTTGGCACGGCATTGAGATTACTTTGCTATGAATGTTTTCTTTTGCCAGTTGTTGGCTTGCCTCGACTGCAATTTCCACTTCTGAACCAGTCGCTATAATAGTTAGGTTAATTTCTGGATTGCTTCGGTAAATTTCATAAGCACCGTATGAGCATTTATTTATTTGATCATTGTTCGTTCTAAGTAATTTTAAATTTTGTCTTGTGAGAGAAAGAACACTAGGAGTGTTTGTTTGTCTTAATGCCAAATCCCAACATTCTATAGTTTCTATTGTGTCGGCTGGTCTAAATACATTCAAGTTAGGAATGGCTCTTAATCCAGCAATTTGTTCAACCGGCTGATGGGTCGGTCCGTCTTCTCCAAGGCCAATAGAGTCGTGAGTCATGACATAAACAACACGCTGTTTCATTAAAGCAGATAGTCTAATGGATGGTTTGCAGTAATCGCTAAAAACTAAAAAAGTGCCCCCGTAAGGAATAAGCTCTCCATGAAGAGCTATACCATTCATGATACCGCACATTGCATGCTCTCGAACACCATAGTGAATATAGCTACCCGCAAAATTTCCTGGCTTAATAATTTTTTGACTCTTTGTTTTTGTGTTGTTGGATCCTGCAAGATCTGCAGATCCTCCTATTAATTCTGGGATATGCACAGTTAATAGATTTAAAATATCTTCAGAAGATTTCCTAGTTGCCATAGGTTTAGATTCTTTTATTGCCATATTTTTAGCATCGACAAAAAGTTTTGTTAGTTTTTGAGAATTTTTATGTGTTATTTTTTTTAATTTAGATCCTGCTTTTTTTTCCCATTTTTTTAATTCTCTTTTTCCTTTCTCACCAACACTTCTCCATTCTTGTAAAATTTCTTTCGGTATTTCAAATGGTGCGTGTTTCCATTTTAGTTTTTTTCGAACCAGTTGTATTTCCTCATCTCCCAAAGGACTTCCATGAGCAGAGGACTTTCCTGATTTGTTTGGAGACCCAAAGCCAATAGTAGTTTTGCAAGCTATAACCGTAGGTCTTTTTGCATTTTGACATTTTTTAATTGCTTTAAATATTTGCTTTTCATTATGACCATTTATGTCAATGTAGTCCCATCCGTAAGCTTCAAGTCGTTTTTTATAATTATCTGACACTGCAAGACTAGTTGGACCATCTATAGAAATGGAATTGTTATCAAAAAACATAACTAGATTTTTCAACTTTAAATGGCCAGCTAAACTTAAAGCCTCGTGGCTTATACCTTCCATCAAGCAACCATCTCCTGCAACTACATAAGTTTTGTGATTATAAATATCTTTTCCTTTTTTCGATTTTAAAATTTCTTCTGAAATGGCAAAGCCTACCGCATTAGCAATACCTTGTCCAAGAGGACCGGTGGTAGTTTCAATGCCAGTTCCTTTTTCATATTCTGGGTGTCCAGCACAAATAGAATTTAGTTGTCTAAAATTTTTTATATCATCTAAAGAAACACTTTTATAACCTGTTAAATGCAGAAGAGCATAAAGCAACATGGAGCCATGTCCCGCAGATAAAACGAATCGATCTCTATTAATCCAATCAGGTCTACTAGGATCAAATTTTAAAAAATGCCTAAAAAGAACGGTACACACATCTGCCATACCCATGGGCATTCCAGGATGTCCTGAATTTGCTTTTTGTACAGCATCTATTGATAAAAAACGAATAGCATTCGCGAGATCGGTATGTGTAACTTGTTTCATTAAAACCTTTTAGACTTTGCTTCTCGAAATTAATATTACTTTGTTATATAAATAAAAACATAAATATATAAATATTAGTATTTATGATTAATTTAAAAGATAAAGAAGAGAACCTACTTAGATCCTTATCTAAGCTAGATTCAATTACTGATTTAGTACAAAATTCCAAAAGAAAAATAGTAGACTTAGAACAGTTAAAGATAGAGTTAGAGCAAGAAAAACTGAGTTTACGATCAAAGTTATCCACATTAGATTCAGAGAATATTGTTTTAAAAGAAAGTTTAAAAACAATTCAAGATAGGGTTAACCTTGAAGACCAGTCTTCTAACGAACTAAAGGCAAAGATTGAACTGGTTGAACAAGAAAACAATAAGCTTAAAAACGAAATTACCGATATGGAAAAAGAGCTAGAGGTTTCAAGGTATAAGTTAGCAGAGCACGAAGAAAAAAAACAAGAGGTAGAAAAAAAAATTGACGAACTAAGTCAAGAAACCAATACAATGCTGGATGGTCAAGAATGGTAAATGTAAATGTACGTTTTAATTCCAGGGATTATTTACTTGCTTGTGAGGATGGGCAAGAAAAAGAATTAGAAAAGCTTACCACTGAACTAAATAACAAATTTGGTAAATTAAAAGCAGATTTGGGAAATCTTGGTGAAGGAAAGCTTTTATTGATTACTGCTATTCAGCTTGTAGACGAAATGTCAGCTATGAAAGGCTCTATGCAAAAATTTAAAGAGCACAACAAAGAGTTAGAAATTAAATTTAAAGAAATTAAAGACCTGTCAGTTCAATACAAGGATGATCGAGACAGGGAAGTTAGAAACTTAAATGAAGAATTAGCCAATCTCAAAGCAATGATCACTCAAAGTGAAAGTAGTTATAATGAAGTTCTAACTAAAGTTAATAGCTCTATTGATAATTTCTTATCCAAAGCTATCTAGCTTGAATGAAAAATAAGTTACGAAAAAAATTCACACAATTACGTGCAAAAAAATATCTAGAGTTAAATTCTAAGCAAATCCAAACTATTTACTCTTCTTTATTGCGTATTATTAAACAGCATAAAATAAAAGTTATAGGAAGCTATCAACCAATCCACACGGAGCTAAATATTAAGCCAGTACTAGAATTGCTAAAGAAGAAGTGTGTTATTGCATTACCTAGAGTATTAAACAAAAACAACATGGAGTTCAGAGCTTGGAATGAGCACGATCCATTATATGTAAGTAAGTTTGGAATTTTAGAGCCGTCAGCAAAAAATAAAAAATTAGTACCACAGCTATTTTTAGCTCCATTGTTAGCATTTGATTTAAATTTTAACCGACTAGGTTATGGAAGAGGGTATTATGATAAATATTTATCAAAAAATAAAAATTTTTTAACTTATGGAATTGCTTTTTCTTTTCAGCAAGCAAAAACAATACCCGTTCATAAAAATGACGTTGTTTTAAAAGGAATTATTACAGAAGAGGGGAGTGTCATTAACTAAATGAATTTTTTATTTCTAGGAGATATTATGGGAAGAGCAGGAAGAAACATTGTCATAGAAAAACTTCCTTCACTTATTCAATCTCACAAAATTGACTTTGTAATTGCCAATGGAGAAAATTCTGCTGGCGGCTATGGTATTACACAAGCTATTTGCAAAGACCTATTTAAGTGTGGAGTGGATGTCATCACCTCTGGAAATCACATTTGGGATCAAAAAGAGACAATAGATTTTATTAGAGAGGAAAATAGATTGTTAAGACCTTGGAATTGGGGAGAAGGAACACCTGGCAATGGTTTTCAAATATATGAAAAAAAAGGTTTTAAGGTTGGAGTTATGAATTTAATGGGCAATGTGTATATGAAAAAAACAGATGATGTATTCCCATTCATTGAAGAAAAAATGAAAACAATAAGATTAAAAAAAGAGGTAGATTTTTTATTAGTAGATATTCATGCTGAAATCACTAGTGAAAAACAAGCCATGGGATATTTTTTAGATGGAACAGCGACTCTAGTGGTAGGAACCCACACTCACACACCTACGTTGGACTTTAGAGTTCTTGAGAATGGAACTGCTTATCAAACAGATGCAGGAATGTGTGGTGATTATAATTCTATTATTGGTATGGACCGAGACATAGCACTACAAAGATTTTTTAAGCATGAACGAGGAGAAAGGTTGGTACCTTCCAATAAAGTAGCAACTATTTCTGGAATTCGTGTAGTTGCAGATGAGCAAACAGGACTCGCTAAAGAAATAGAACCCATTATTATTGGTGGAAACTTAACTAAAAAATTCAATTAATATGGCAGGTCACTCCCATTGGGCGGGTATTAAACATAAAAAAGGAAAAGCAGACAAGCAACGATCAAAACTATTTTCTAAATTAAGTAGAGAGATTACGGTTGCTGCAAAATTGGGACTACCAGATATTGAATTTAACCCAAGATTACGATCTGCAGTTCAGGCTGCTAGAGAGGCTAACATGCCTAAAGACAATATTTTAAGAGCCATTAAGAAATCTCAAGGACCTAGTGAAGAATCTAATTATGAAAAAAGTCAGTATGAAGGATTTGGTCCAGGAGGAGTTGCTTTTATTGTAGAGGCACTGACGGATAATAAAAATAGAACTTTTACCAATCTAAGACTTTTATTTGAAAAGAATAATGCTTCTCTAGGAGTGGAAGGTTCCGTTTCATATCAATTTGAAGAGGTTGGCCATATCAAAATTAAAAAAGAATTAATCACAGAAGATGAAATTTTTTCTCATGCGATAGAAGCAGGCGCAGAGGATTGCATAAGTGGAGAAGAACATCATGAAATTTATTGTAAAAAAGAAAAATTTAATGAAGTGAGAGTTTCTATTGAGACAAAAATAAAAGAGCTGAGTTTTTCCGGAATTATTTGGAAACCTAAAAATACAGTCTCTATAAACAAAGAAGTGTTTGAAAAGATTATTAATTTTATAGACTTGCTAGAGGATGATGAGGATGTTCAAAATGTGTATACCAATTTTGATATTGATGAAAATATATTAAAGGAGCTAGAGCTTTGATTGTATTTGGAATAGACCCTGGAGTAAGTGGAGCCATCAGTGTATTTGAGGATAAAAAGATTACTACCTTTTTTGATATGCCAACGATGATCGAAGGAAAAAAGAATAAACGACAAGTGAATGCAGCCCAGTTAGCTCATGAAATAAAATCGAGAGTTATAGATAGAGATGATTCAGCAGTGTTAATCGAGCAAGTAGGTGCTATGCCAGGACAGGGAGTTACCAGCATGTTTAATTTTGGACAATCTTTTGGAGTTATCAAAGGAATATGTTCTGCCCTAGGAATTCCTATTTATTTCATTAGACCAGTAAAATGGAAAAAGCATTTTAATTTAATAGGTACAGAAAAAGATGCCAGCAGAACTAAAGTTATAGAAATGTTTCCTGACTTGTCTCCACAGCTTACTAAAAAAAAGGATTCCAACAAGACGGATGCAATTTTAATAGGAAAGTATTTTGTTGATCATTATTCTAACGAAGGATTTCATGGCTAAAAATTTTGAAATAAAGATTAGAGTATATTATGAAGACACGGATGCTGGTGGAATAGTATATTATGCAAATTATCTCAAGTATTTAGAACGAGCTAGAACAGAGCTGATTTATAGTCTCGGCTTAAAACATAAGAAGCTTATTGAAGAGTATGGCTTTCAAATTGTAGTAGCTCATTGCGATATTGCATTTAAAAAACCAGCTTATTTCGAAGACCATTTGGTTATTAAGACAGAACTAAAAAGCTTATCTGCAGTTAAATTAGAAATGGTTCAAAAAGTCTACAAAGTAGACTGCTGGACGACCACAACAGAAGAAGAGTTGTTAGTGGATGCAAAAGTAACTTTGGCTTGCGTTAATCCACAAGGAAAGCCAAAAAAAATGCCATCAGCAGCTTCACTTTTATTTAAAAGTTGTCTTTAACTACGAACCTTTGTAGTCCTAAAAAGACAAAATAATGACAATATTTAAAACTAGAACATAATTATGGATCCAGTTACTACAGCAGCAACCAGTTTAGGAACTACTGATTTTTCAATCGTAACGCTTTTTATGCGTGCTGATTTAGTAGTAAAATTAGTAATGATATCTTTAGTATTAGCCTCTATTTTTTCTTGGGCGCTTATTATTGATAAAATTAAAATATTTAAAAAAATATTTAAAGAAACCGATATTGCAGAAGACCAATTTTGGTCATCGAAATCAGCTGGAGATTTTTATAAAAAAACAAGTAGCAGTTCAGACAATCCTTTGGTGGTTGTCTTTAGAGCTGGAATGGAATGTGTTCAAGATCACAAAAGCAAAGGTCAAATTGTCGAGAGAACTAAGCGAGTGATGGATGTGGCAATTGATAAGCAAATTGACAAATATGAAAAAAACTTAACGTTTCTTGCAACCGTTGGTTCAGTTGCTCCATTTGTTGGATTGTTCGGAACTGTTTGGGGTATTATGAATTCGTTTCAATCTATTGCTATTTCTAGAAATACTAGTTTGGCAATTGTTGCTCCTGGAATTGCAGAAGCATTATTTGCAACTGCCCTAGGTCTACTGGCTGCTATACCAGCGGTTGTTGCCTACAATAAATTTTCTAGCGATTCTAGAAGATACACTCAAAAATTAGAAAATTTTACCCAAAGCTTTTTAACGATCATTTAAATGGCATTTCAGTTTTCAAAATCTAACTCTCGCTCGAGAACATTGATGAGCGATATCAACGTCACTCCATTTGTAGATGTTATGTTGGTGCTATTGATTGTATTTATGGTTACCGCGCCAATGCTAACGGTTGGTGTTCCTGTAAACTTACCGGATAGCAATGCCGATTCTTTACCCGACGACAAAGAGCCTCTGACTTTGACAATAAATTCTAAAGGAGAAATTTTTATTCAAAAAACTAAAGTAGGATTTAGTGAGTTAATACCAAAATTATTAGCTATTGCCAAAAACAGAACTGATACTAGAATTTATGTGCGTGGAGATAAGAATATAGATTACGGGAGAGTAATGGAGGTTATGGGTAAGCTATCTGGATCAGGATTTTCTAAGGTAGCACTTATTTCTGAAACAAAAAGGTAGTTCATGTATAAAAGTGTATCGCTTTCGGTCTTTTTGCACTTGGCTTTTGTGTTGTTGACGGTTCTCACCTTACCCTTTGTCAAAAAAGAACCTATTACCGCTCAACAATTAATAGCTATAGATATCATTCAAATTTCAGAAAAAACACAACTTCCTTTTGCTCCTAAAGCTAGAGAGATCATTGAAAAAATTAAAAAAGAAAAAAAGAAAGAGAGGGTAGTTACCAAACAAGCTCCGCCTAAAATTACTCCCAAAGAAAAGCCAGATACTGTCCCACTTCCAGACCAATTAAAATTGAAGAAAAAAGAAGAAAAGAAAAAGAAACAAAATCCCAAGGAAGTAAAAGAATTAATAAGACAGTCCTCCGAATTTGAAAAAAAAGAATTATTTGATCCTAATAAAATAGCTGCCCTTATTGATAAATCTAAAGAAGAAACAGCAGATATAAAAAAAAAACAAAGCTTAGAGCTAACTCAAAATCAGGATAGCTCCGTCACTTTAAACAAAGGGATTACTCTTAGCCAGCAAGACGCCATCAAAGCTCAAATTTACAAATGTTGGAATATTCCTTTAGGACTTCCTTTTGATCAAAATTTACTTGTTAGAATAAAACTTAAATTAAAAGAGGATGGATCCATTCTGTCTTCAGAAGTGCTAGATCATAGAAGAATGAATCAGCCAGGCCAAGCTTATTATAAAGTACTTGCGGAAAGTGCTCTTCGAGCAGTAAAACTTTGTGATCCATTAAAGATGCCAACCACAGGCTATGACAAGTGGAAAGATCTTCAGCTTAATTTTGATGCAAAGGAAATGTTAAGAGGATAATATAAAAGCTATGAAGAAACTTTGTTTAATTTTTATTTCAATTCTTTTTTTGAACCACAGCGCTTTTGCGGTTGTAAAAATTGATATTACTAGAGGTAATTTAGAACCATTGCCCACAGCGATATCTAAATTTTACATAGATAAGCCATCTAAATTTTCACCTGAACTCAAAGCTTTAGAGTTAGATAAAAAAATATCTGAAGTTATTTCTAATAATTTAAAAAGATCGGGACTCTTTTCTATTATTGACCCAGAGTCATATATTCAGTCCCCTCGCATTGCTCATGCCAAGCCAACCTTTCAAGATTGGGCTTTGATCAAGGCACAAATTATGGTTTCGGGTAAATTAGTTATTGATGAAAAAAAACGATTGAGAGTAGAGTTTAGGCTTTGGGATGTGGTTAATGCAAAAGAAATAGAAGGGTTGGCTTTGTTTGCAACTCCTAATAGTTGGAGACGAATTGCTCACATTATTTCAGATAAAATTTATGAACGAATGACGGGGGAGCTCGGTTATTTTGACACTAGAATTATTTACGTAGCAGAATCCGGACCAAAAGATCAAAGAATTAAAAAATTAGCTATCATGGACCAGGATGGAGCCAATAATAAATATTTAACTCTTGGTAACGAGTTAGTATTAACCCCAAGGTTTAACCCAGCTTCACAAATGGTTACCTACATGTCTTATTTTAAGAATTTACCGAGAGTGTATTTGTTAAATATTGAAACGGGGATGCAGGAACTGGTAGGAGATTTTCCTGGGATGACATTTGCTCCTAGATTTTCTCCAGACGGTAAGAAAATTATTATGAGTTTTGCAAAAGATGGAAATTCCGACATTTATTCTATGGACATTAAATCTCGAGTAGTAGAACAGTTAACATCCCACCCCTCCATTGATACCTCACCATCCTATTCATCCGATGGAAGCCAAATTACTTTTAATTCAGATCGTAGCGGCGCACAGCAAATTTACGTTATGAAAAGTGATGGCTCCAAAGTAAAAAGAATATCTTTTGGCCAGGGCTTATATGGAACCCCAGTCTGGTCACCAAGAGGAGATCTAATTGCGTTTACTAAAATATATAGAGGAAAATTTTATATAGGAGTCATGAGAAGTGATGGAACAGGAGAGAGGCTATTAACAGAAAACTATTATCAAGAAGCACCTTCTTGGTCACCGAATGGTCGTGTATTAATTTTTTATAGAGAATCGAGAACTAAAAAATCAAAAACTGGGTTCAGCACATCCTCGTCCTTATGGTCCATTGATTTGACCGGATATAATGAAAGAAAAATCAAAACGTTAACCGATGCTTCAGACCCTGCATGGTCAGGCTTGCTTTCAAAATAATTAGAAAATAACCCATTTTGGTACCTTTGCTTGATTTTTATAGTTGCGCACAAAAGCCTAATTATGTAGAAGTAGTGATAAGTAAATCATTTTTTGAGAGGTATCGTTAATGTTTAAAATTTTAAAGAATACATTTTTAGTAGTAATATTAGGAATTTTTATTTCTGCGTGTTCAACAACTGCAAAAAAAAGTAAAAGTACAAGTGCAGGAGATGTCTACACCGGAACTGATACAGTTAAGTATTTAGCAACAGGTGTTGCTGACAGAGTATTTTTCGCAACTAACAGCACTGGACTAACTTCAGCAGCAAAAGCAACTTTAACTAAACAAGCAGGATATATTAAAGCTAGCAAAATTTCTGTGGTGATTGAAGGTCATGCAGATGAACGTGGTACTAGAGAATATAACTTAGCACTTGGTGAAAGACGTGCAAATGCAGCTAGGGATTATTTAATGACCAAAGGTGTTGCAAAGTCTTCAATTAAAGTAATCAGCTATGGAAAAGAAAGACCAGCAAACACTGACTCTTCTAAACTAGCTTGGTCTCAAAACAGAAGATCAGTTACTGTTAAAGCTAATTAATAATTAATTTTTTTAAGTATTTAAAGACCTTGGAATAGAAATGTTCCAGGGTCTTTTTTTTGCCTAAATTTATTGTACTAATGTCTTAATAGAATGAAAAAAATATTTATATTTATAATTTTTTGTATGTATGCCTGGGGAGCACAGGCAGATGAGCAGCTCACCACAATTATTAATGAGCTAAAAACTTTAAATAAGGATTTAAAAACTTTAGAAAAAGCAGTTTATAGTAAAAGTTTTTCTTCACAAAGTTCTACCAATTCTTCATCTGGTAATATTCCAGCTACTTTAGAAGGAGCTCTTACAAGACAATTGGTAAAACTTTCTGAATTAGAAGAGCAAATTCAAAAAATGACTGCCAGTAATGAAGAAACACTATTTAATTTACAAAAAATTTCCGACCGCGTTGATAAAATTCAAAAAGATACAGAGTTACGATTTAGTGAGCTAGGATCAGGATCCGTTCCTACTTCCGATAGCGTACAAAAAACAAATACACCAAAAAAATTACCTGGAACTGGAAAGATGCAAGATTTTAGTAAAGTATTAGATACCTCATCCAATGATACAAAAGTTGCATCGAATCAAAAACAAGAAATTAGAAGCATAAGTCCAGCTGCAGTGGTGCAGACTGCTGATGTGGAAACAGAATCTATTTTACCCAAAGGTACTCCAGCAAGCCAATATAAGTTTGCAACTAATTTTATTAAAGTAGGAGATTATCAAAAAGCAGAGATCGCATTAAAAGAATTTATTGAAAAAAATCCCAATCACACATTGTCGGGAAGCGCACAGTATTGGTTTGCTGAAACATTTTATATCAGACAATTGTATCATGATGCAGCAGCAGCGTATTTAGATGGATATCAAAAATTTCCCAAAAGTACAAAAGCTCCACAAAATCTTTTGAAGTTAGGAATTGTCATGAATGAATTAGGAGAAAAAGACCAGGGCTGTTTAATGTTGAGTGGTGTTAAAAAACAATATCCAAAAGCAGATAAGTCAATTCTTCAGAAAGCTAAATATGAAACCAAAAAGTTCAAATGTGCAAAATCATAATAGCTTTTTACAAAACAAACTAACCTCAGAAATCTATCTTCAATTTGAAAAAATTGTAAAAAAAAACATTGGCTCCAAGCCATTTGTTGCCTGTATCTCTGGCGGTCCTGATAGCTTGGCTCTTGCGGTTTGTTCTAAAATTTATTCAGAAAGAAATTTGATAAAAGTTTTTTATTTAATTGTAGACCACAATATTCGAGCAAACAGTGCCCTGGAGGCAAAGAGAGTGCAGAAAAATTTATTAAAAATTTCTGCTAAAGCTAAAATTTTAACTATAAAAAAAACAATTTCTCGAAGTATTCAAAAAAATGCAAGAGATCATAGATATAAAATAATGAGTGATTTTTGTAAAAAAAATAAAATTAGCTATATGTTAACCGCCCATCATTTAGACGACCAGATAGAAAATTTTTATATTCGCTTAAGTAGGGGTAGTGGTTTGCAGGGACTTTCATCCATGAAAATTGCTGAAAAAAATAAAGAGAAAATTACTATTGTTCGTCCTTTTTTGTCTAGTTCTAAAAAAACTCTAATACAGATTGCTAAAAAAATATTTACCACATTTATTAAAGACCCATCTAATACGAATGACCGTTTTTTAAGATCTAGAATTAGAAAATTAAAATCTAATTTGGAAAAGGAAGGATTGGATCAAACTCGTATATTAAAAACTATTGATAATTTAAATACCGCTAAAGAAGCGATTGATTTTTATGTTCGCTACTCTGAAAAAAAATATATCCAAACTAAGCCAAACAACAAAATTCAAATTGATTTAAAATTGTTTCAAGAGCAGCCCTCCGAAATAAGTTATCGAGTTATAGCCTCTTTAATTAAAAAAAAATCAAAAAAGGATTATCCACCAAGAGCAAAAGGAATTCTGAACCTTATGGACTCTGTTCAAAAAAAGAATTTTAAAAGAGTAACTTTGGGAGGATTTGTGTTCAGCTTGAGTGGAAAAAAAATTATAATGACAAAAGAAAATAGAAATAATAAAGAAATTTAGTTATTTAGTTGTTTTCTGTGATATTTTGCTCCTTGTAAGATTAATTTAAATACTTATTTTATAACGTATGAATATAAAAAATCTGACGATGTGGGGAATTATAGCTCTGTTGGTGCTGGGACTATTTAATTTATTCCAAAATCCAGCAACGATTACTGCATCTAAAGATTTACCTTTCTCCACTTTTATTGAAGAACTAGATAAAGGAAATGTGATCTCTGTTGATATTAAGGGAAATAATATTGCAGGTACTTTTTCCAACGGTAGTAAATTTAAAACATATTCTCCTAATTACCCAAATTTAGTAGAGAAGCTTACGTCTAAAGGAATTTCTTTTTCAGCAGGACCAGTAGAAGATAAAATGCCTTCTTTTTTCAGTGTCCTTTTATCTTGGTTTCCTATGATATTATTAATTGCAGTTTGGATTTTTTTCATGCGTCAGATGCAAGGTGGAAAAGGCGGAGCCATGGGTTTTGGAAAATCAAAAGCAAAATTATTAACAGAAGCACATGGTCGAGTTACCTTTAAGGATGTGGCTGGTGTAGATGAGGCAAAAGAAGAGCTGGAAGAAGTAGTAGATTTTTTAAAAGATCCAAGAAAATTTCAAAAATTAGGAGGAAAAATTCCTAAAGGTGCATTGCTAATTGGACCTCCCGGTACCGGTAAGACATTAATTGCAAGAGCAGTTGCTGGTGAAGCAAACGTTCCTTTCTTTACTATTTCAGGTTCTGATTTCGTTGAAATGTTTGTGGGTGTAGGTGCTTCTCGAGTAAGAGATATGTTTGAACAAGGAAAGAAAAACGCACCTTGTATTATTTTTATCGATGAAATCGATGCAGTTGGAAGAAGTAGAGGAGCAGGCTTGGGTGGTGGAAATGATGAGCGTGAACAAACATTAAACCAATTGTTAGTTGAAATGGATGGCTTTGAAACGAATGAAGGCGTTATTTTAATTGCAGCCACTAACAGACCAGATGTATTAGACCCTGCATTATTAAGACCAGGACGTTTTGATAGACAGGTAGTAGTACCTAATCCAGATATTCTTGGAAGAGAAGCAATTTTAAAAGTTCATTTAAAAAAGATTACTACTGGTCCAGATGTAAATCCAAGAACGATTGCTCGTGGGACTCCAGGATTTTCAGGAGCGGATCTTGCAAATATTTGTAACGAAGCTGCATTATTGGCAGCTAGAAAAAATAAAAGAATTGTAACTCTTTCTGATTTAGAAGAAGCTAAAGACAAAGTCATGATGGGATCTGAGAGAAGATCTATGGTGATGTCAGAAGATGAAAAAAAATTAACAGCTTATCATGAGGGTGGCCATGCAATTGTAGCATTATTTGAAAAAGCATCCGACCCTATTCATAAAGCAACTATCATTCCAAGAGGAAGAGCATTGGGAATGGTGATGAGACTGCCAGAACGAGACCAGCTTTCTATGACTAGAGAAAAAATGTATGCGGATATTTCTGTTGCCATGGGGGGAAGAATTGCAGAAGAGATTATTTTTGGTCATGACCAAGTAACTTCTGGAGCTTCATCGGACATTGAAATGGTAACTAAAATGGCAAAAAATATGGTTACAAGATGGGGAATGAGTGAAATTATGGGACCTGTTTCTTACCAAGAAAATGAAGAAGAGGTATTTTTGGGAAGATCTGTTTCTAGAACTCAAAATGTTTCAGAAGAAACAGCTAAAAAAATTGATGCAGAGGTAAGAAAAATTGTAGATAGCGGGTACAATCGTGCTAAAAAAATTCTTACAGAAAAGTTAGAAGATTTGCACAAAATTTCTAAAGCTCTATTAGTGTACGAAACATTAAATGGAGATGAAATTAGAGATTTAATTTATAAAAATATTCAACCAAGTAGAGGGGTCTCCAAAGATGATGAAGACTCTTCGTCTGCTAGCGCTCTAGGAACCATTGGTTTAAAACCAAAATTACAAAACTAAACTGTTCTATGAGGTCTGTTTACATTAGGCCCCTTAATTTTCTGTATGGAAAAGACGCTCAATTTCATATTCAAAAAAAATTAGCAGCTTCTGTTTGTGGAAATAAATCTTTAGGATTTACTAAAATAGAAATTGTTAACAAAAAAAATAACAAATCCATACTGATCGATATTTCTCAAATAAATAAGTTAAAAAATAAAAATAAAAAACAAATTCTTAAAGATTTAAAATATATTCAAAAAAAACGAAGCACGATTATCAACCTAAATAATACCAAGCCTGTGCTTATGGGAGTACTAAATGCAACACCAGATAGTTTCTCAGATGGAGGAAAGTTTAATAAACTCAAACCTGCAATTCAACATGCAAAATTGATGCTTGAGCAAGGAGCTCAGATTATTGATATAGGGGGAGAATCCACCAGACCAGGTGCCGAGCTTATTTCGGAACAAGAAGAATGTAAAAGAGTTATCCAAATTGTAAAAAAAATTAGTCAAATAAAAAAATGTATTGTTTCTATAGATACCAGAAAATCTTCTGTGATGCAGGCCGCAGTCAAGGCAGGAGCCAAAATTATTAACGATGTTTCAGCTTTAGATTTTGATTCAAACTCCATAACGCTCGTAGCCAAGTTAAGAAAACCAATTATTTTAAATCACTCTCAAGGAACTCCAAAGACTATGCAAAAAAATCCAAACTATCAAAATGTCTTAATCGATATTTATGATTATTTTGAAAATAAAATTAATCAGTTGGAAAAAAGAGGCTTTAAAAGAAAAAATATTATTTTAGATCCGGGTATAGGTTTTGGAAAAAATGTTCAACACAACTTAACTTTAATGAGTAAAATTTCTTTTTTTCATTCTTTGGGTTGTCCGTTAATGCTAGGGCCTTCTAGAAAAAGTTTTATTGGAAAAATTATGGGATCTAAAGATACTATTTCAAGATTAGGTGGGACGATATCATCGGTAATAATTGGTGCGAACCAAGGCGTTCAATTTTTTAGAGTGCATGATATAAAAGAGATACAAGAAGCATTAACAATTAATGCAGAGCTGCAGGCAATTTAATGAAAAAATATTTTGGAACAGATGGAATAAGAGGAGTAGTAAATCAGGGTAATATTACTGGTGAGCATTTTTATAAATTTGGTTTAGCAGCAGGATCTTTTTTTAAAATTAAAGATAAGAAAAAACATTTAGCTATTATTGCTAAAGATACCAGAGTATCGGGCTACATGTTAGAGCCAGCATTGGTTTCAGGACTAACTTCTGCTGGAATGGATGTGATCACGTTTGGTCCTATTCCTACTAATGGACTGGCCATGCTCACCAGATCCATGAAGGCAGATATGGGAATTATGATTACAGCATCTCATAACCCTTATACAGATAACGGCTTAAAATTATTTGGACCCGATGGATTAAAGTTATCCGACAAAGTTGAAAAAAGAATTGAAACATTAATTGATGCTAAGCAATCTAAGTTACTTGTTTCTGTTAAAGAGTTGGGTAGAGTGAAAAGACTAGAGGATGGAAATTCAAGATATATTGAAATTCTAAAGAGCAATTTTCCAAATAATTTTGATTTAAAAGGAATGAAGATTGTAGTCGATTGCGCTAATGGAGCTGGATATAAAGCTGCACCTAAAATACTAGAAGAATTAGGAGCAAAAGTATTCGCGATAGGAATTGATCCCAATGGAATTAATATTAATCAAAAATGCGGATCCACCTATCCACAAATGTTAAAACAGGCAGTTAAAAAACACAAAGCCAATCTTGGTATTGCTTTAGACGGAGATGCGGACCGAGTTATTTTATGTGATGAAAAGGGAGCGATAGTAGATGGTGATCAAATTATAGGAATGATTGCTACGAGATGGCATAAGAAAAACATTCTTAAAGGTGGTGTGGTTGGAACTTTGATGAGTAATTTAGGATTAGAACAGTATTTTGAAAAAGAAAATATTCCATTCGTAAGATCAGATGTGGGAGATCGATACGTTAAAGAAACCATGCAAGCAATGAAATATAATTTAGGAGGCGAACAGTCAGGTCATGTTATTTTAGGAGACTTCACCACTACAGGAGACGGACTGTTAGTTGCTCTAGAAGTTTTGTTTTCCATGAGGAAAGGAATTAAGTCTAGTAAATTGTTAAAAGTATTCAAACCGGTTCCTCAAATATTAGAAAATAAAGAAGTAGCTGATAAAAATATCATTCATAGTAAAGATTGTAAAATTGCCATTAAGAAAGCAAAAAAATTATTAGGAACAGAAGGTCGTTTGCTAGTTAGAAAATCAGGAACAGAATCAAAGGTAAGAATTATGGGTGAGTGCCATAATGCAAAGTTATTAGCCAAAGCCATTCAAGTAGTATCTAGATCTATCAAGTGAAACCAAAAACTAAAATTTTAATTATTGCAGGATCAGACTCTTCAGGAGGAGCAGGTATTCAAGCGGATATTAAAACTGTAACTTCACTAGGAGGTTATGCCATGACCGCTGTGACTGCAATTACAGCACAAAACACTACCGGAGTATTGTCTATTGTAAGTATTCCTCCAAAAGAAATTGAAAATCAAATTTTATTTACCACAAAAGACATAAAGCCTGATGCTATCAAAATAGGAATGTTGCATTCTAAGGAAGTGATCGAGAAGGTCTTGCTTTCATTAAATAAAATAAAAAATTCAAAAATAGTTTTAGATCCAGTGATGGTGGCCAAGGGAGGAACTAAATTAATAAATAATCCAGCAATTTCTATTTTAAAAAATGAGCTTATGAAAAAAGTTTTTTTAATCACACCCAATATTCCAGAAGCTGAAGTTTTGGTGGGAAAAAAAATAACCAATGTAGATGAGATGATACTTGCAGCATATACGCTTATTCATTTAGGAGCCAACAATGTTTTGTTAAAAGGGGGCCACTTAATAGGCAACAACGTCCAAGATGTTTTGGTGAATCAAAAAGAACTTCATGTATTTAAAAATAAAAAACTATCCACGCATAATACGCATGGAACAGGATGCACCTTATCTTCGGCCATTGCTACTTTTTTAGGCTGTGGAAAACCTTTATATAAATCATGTGAACTAGGAATTCTCTATGTTAATAATGCTATACGATCTAATCTAACTTATGGAAAAGGTCGTGGACCAATTAATCACTTAAACTCTATAGAACTTAATAAAAAATTTAAATAAATGAAAAACGTTGTAGTCGTAGGCTCTCAGTGGGGAGACGAAGGAAAAGGAAAAATTGTAGATTGGTTATCTGAGCAAGCGGATGTGGTTGTTCGTTTTCAAGGGGGGCACAACGCAGGACACACATTAGTTATTGATGGTAAAGTATATAAATTAAAACTACTTCCATCTGGAATTGTTAGATCTGACAAAATATCGGTCATTGGAAATGGAGTGGTGGTAGACCCTTGGGCTCTATTAGAGGAAATAGAACAAATTACTAAACAAGGCGTGACCGTAAATGAAAAAAATCTTATTTTAGCAGAGACAGCCAGTTTGATTATGCCATTTCATAGAGAGATGGATGAAATTAGAGAAGATTCAGCTGGTAAAGGAAAAATTGGAACAACCAGAAGAGGAATAGGACCGGCTTATGAAGACAAGGTGGGAAGACGTTCTATTCGAGTAATGGATTTAAAATCAGAAAGCAATTTAAGTAATCGCCTAGAAATAGTTCTTGCGCACCACAATGCTATTCGAAAAGGTTTGAAGAAAAAAGAATTCAAGAAAGACAATCTAATGAAAGATCTTCTTACCATTGCTCCAGAAATTTTAAAGCTTTCTCAACCTGTGTGGAGAAAAATGGATCAATTTAGAAATGAAGGAAAAAGAATATTGTTTGAAGGTGCTCAAGGAATTTTACTTGATGTGGATCACGGTACTTATCCTTACGTAACCTCTTCCAATACAGTAGCAGGGGCTGCAGCCACTGGAACAGGATGCGGACCTAATGTAATTGATTATGTGCTTGGAATTACTAAGGCGTATACCACTAGAGTAGGAGAAGGACCTTTTCCTACTGAGCTAAATGATGAAATGGGAGAATTACTAGGAAAACGAGGAAATGAATTTGGTACTGTTACGGGAAGAAAAAGAAGGTGCGGTTGGTTTGATGCAGTCCTAGTAAGACAAACAGCAAAAGTTTCAGGAATTTCAGGAATAGCCTTAACTAAATTAGATGTGCTAGATGCCTGTCCAGAAATTAAGATGTGTATAGAGTATGAGCTAGATGGAAAAAAACTAGATTATTTACCTGCTGCTGCAGAAGATCAGGCGAGAATTAAACCTATTTACAAAACTTTTCCAGGGTGGATGAAAAGTACAGTTGGTACAAGAAACTACGAAGAGCTACCCCAAGAAGCAAAAATTTATTTAAGTGAACTAGAAGATTTTATTGAAACCAAAATCTCAAGCATTTCCACAAGTCCAGAACGGGAAGATACAATATTAGTTGAAAATCCTTTTAAAATATAAACAATACTGTCTTATACTTTTAAGAAAAATTTTTAGTAAAGAATAATTAATTTATAGAAAGTTGCTTTGGTTGCTTAACATTTTCAAGCATCGCTTTTTGTAATTTTTCAAAAGCTCTATTTTCGATTTGACGAATTCGTTCTCTACTTACTTTATGTTTTTGACTAAGCTCTTCTAGGGTTTTAGGTTCGTCAATTAGTCTTCGGTCTTGTAGAATTTCTTTTTCCCTCTCATCAAGCACAGACATCGCATTTTTTAATAAAGCTTGTTTTTGTTGTAATTCTTGACGTTGGGAAACTTGTAATTCTTGATCTGCATTTTCATCTACTACCCAATCTTGCCATTCTGCATCACCTTCTTCACTACCCACAGGTGCATTTAATGAATGCTCATGGCCTGCTAATCTTTGATTCATTGACACTACTTCATCTTCTCTAACGTCCAACTGTGTAGCAATCTCAGTAATATGCTCTGGTAGCATATTACCTTGTTCTGCAGCAAAAATTTGGTTCTTAATTTTTTTTAAATTAAAAAATAGTTTCTTTTGAGCAGCGGTAGTTCCAATTTTAACCAAACTCCAAGAGCGTAATACATATTCCTGAATAGAGGCTTTAATCCACCACATAGCATACGTTGCAAGTCGAAACCCTTTCTCAGGATCGAATTTTTTTACCGCCTGCATCAATCCAATATTTCCCTCAGATACTAATTCACTAACTGGTAATCCATAACCTCGATAACCCATGGCAATCTTTGCAACTAATCGCAAATGACTAGTCACCAACTTGTGAGCAGCCTCTTTGTCTCCTTGTTCTCTCCAGTTTTTAGCGAGTACATATTCTTCTGCAGCATCCAACATGGGAAATTTTCTAATCTTAGAAAGATAAGAAGAAAAACTTCCCTCAGGCGTAAGGGTAGGTAAGCTAGTTTTGGTTAGGTCTTGGTTCATATTTATATATTTATGTAATTTCTAAAATTAAAAAAACAAGAGGTTAATTTCCAAGTTTTTTTAACATTTTTTGTAAGTTTAACAAATCTTTAGGCAATTCTGTGGTAAAAAATAGTTCTTTCTCAGATTTTGGATGGAGGAAACCCAGTGATTGAGCGTGCAATGCTTGAAAATTTATATTCTCCAAAACAATAGAAAGCTGCTCATCCAAATCTCTAATTTTTCTAACTTTTTTACCATACATCTGATCGCCTAAAATAGGATTTCCTTGATGAGCTAGGTGAACACGAATTTGATGGGTTCTTCCAGTTTCCAATCTACATTCTATTAAGCTAATGTCAGGAATTGTTTTTCCCTTAAATACTTCTAGAGTTTTATAATTCGTAATTGCATCTTTACCACTTCCAACCTCCGCACTCATTTTTTGACGATTATATTTACTTCTTCCAATCAGTGTTTCAATTCTTCCGTGAATAGGTTTTGGCATACCCCATACAAATGCAAGATAAGTTCGTTGAATAGAATGATCTTCAAATTGTTTTGCTAACACGTTGTGTGCAATGTCATTTTTAGCCACAACCAATAAACCAGAAGTGTCTTTATCTATTCTGTGAACGATACCAGGACGAAGCTCTCCATTAATTCCAGATAAATTTTCCTTACAATGATGCAACAAGGCATTGACTAATGTGCCATCTGGATTTCCTGCACCAGGATGAACCACCATGCCAATTGGCTTGTTAATTACAAGTAAGTCATCATCTTCATAAACAACATCCAAGGGAATATTTTGAGGTTTAAGATCTGTGGGTACTGGCTCTGGTACGGATAGCTTCACCTCATCACCAAAGGAAACTTTTTTGGAACTTTCTTCTATAGACTCATTGTTGACCAGAAGAGCACCCTCTTTAATTAGTTTGCTTATTTTAGTTCGGCTAAATGTAGGCAGTTCTTCCACAATAAACTGATCCACTCTTTTTAAATTCTGTTCTTCTGAAACAGTAAACTTGTATTTTTTATCTGGCATTATCCTGATATAACATCTTTATGGTCTTGTAGTGAAATGGATATCATTCTTGTCTTCGAAACAAGCGTTTTAGGTTCGAATCCTAACAGGACCACCAAAAATAAGCTTCTTATTAGTAAGACTATGTGCTACTATCTATTTTTTAGATACTACCATAACTAATTATTTCGTCATTCCCAACGCCTTGGTAAGTATTTTTCGAAAAGTACCGATCTAAAATTATGGAACATTCACAGGCTTTGCCCTGAATGTAACCTACTGCTTGTTAGAAAGTTAAAATTTATGAAAGATATGAGAACTGATAGTATTAAAACGATCGAAAAAAAGATCATCCCTTTTAAAGTAAAGCATCCAGCTATATTAAAAAGTGATAAGAAAATTGAAGTGCTTATTGTTCCGAAGGGCCTGAATCCAAATAAAAATCAAAAAAATGTTGCGATTGTTTGGGATGAGCATTCCATTTTTAATATATTATCATCAGCATACAACTGTGTAATTATTACGGAAATAAAATCTGAAAATGACTTAAAGCAATTAGCTTTAAGAAAGCCAGATTTGGTTTTCTCAGGTGTTAAATATTTTACATTTAACGACAGGGTTATTTGGTTAAATGATTATCTTGAAATGCACGGAATATCTTACATTGCATCAGGAAGAGAGGCGTTAGAGTACGAGCATGACAAGAGTAGAGCAAAAGAGATCATGCAAAAAGCCGACATTAAAACTGCTGACTTTTTTACCGCAGAGCCTGGAGAGCATCCAAATAAAGAATCTTTACCAGTTAAATTTCCTTTGTTTATTAAGCCTGTAACCGGTGGAGATAGTAGAGGTGTAGATTTTAAATCTGTTGTGCATGATTTTGAAAGTTTCGAAGCAAAGGTGCTAGATATTAAAATAAAACAAAAATCCACTTCTCTAGTAGAGACTTTTCTCTCTGGAAAAGAATATAGTGTTGGAATTTTGCAAGATAGTATTAGTGGAACTTTAAATGCAATGCCTGTTGAGATTATGGTTGATAAAAATATTAATGGCCATTGTATTCTTGACTTTGATATTAAAAAAAATGATGAAGAAGTAGTCATTGCCGTAACCGACAAAGAGATATTTAATCAATTGTGCAATTTAGCTAAAAAGTCTTTTATTGCATTGGGTGGAAAATCTTTAGGACGTATTGATATTAAAATGAATCATTTAAACGAACCTCATTTCATCGAAGCAAATCTTATGCCGGGCTTAAGCAAGGGATATTTTTTCAGATCATGTTTTTTAAATCTTAATATGAGTTACGAGGAAATGATTTTATTAATTGCTAAAAATGGAATAGCATCAACAAAAGTTTCTATTGTCTCTAAAGTGTCTATTTTGGAAATTGTGGAATCAGTCTCTCTAAACTAAAAAATTTATTCTCCGACATTTATTAAACTACCTTTAATTTTAGCAGTTTTGAAAGATCGATAAAAAGTCAACAGGGCAATACTTAGGTAAACTAAGTTCAGCATAAGAGCATTGTAAATATTCATATAGTTAGCTGTATTGGTAATTAGTATAGATCTTGTTTCTTCAAAGATGTGAGCCAATGGCAAGGCTAAAGCAACGACTTGTAGCCAGTTAGGTAATATTTCTACAGGATAATAAATGCAGCCAAGTGGAGCTATAAAAAATAAACTTGCCCAAGCAATATTTTCAAAAGATGGTCCAAATCTTACTAATCCTGCCGTAACTAACAGGCCCAAAGTAATTCCAAACAGATAAAGACTAAGCAGTAGCAACAGTAGAGGCAAGCCTAAATCCATAAGGGAAATACCAAAAAGAGGAATGGCAATGAGCACTGCCGGAACCAGTCCTATTAAGGTTCGAATAAGAGCGGTACAGGTTAGGGCAACTACAATTTCACTAATTTTTAATGGAGAAACAAAAAGATTAATCAAATTCCTGCTCCAAATTTCTTCTAAAAATAACATATTGTAGCTAATGCTAGATCTAAATAAAAAATCATACAAAATAGCTGCGGTTAGAATAATACCAGCTGTATTGTTAAAATAAGTGCTATGCATGGTAAAGAATTTGGAAACAAAGCCCCACAAAATAATTTGAACAGTTGGCCAGTAAATAAGATCAATAATTCTCGGAAAAGAAGCTTTTATTAAATATAAATGCCTGAGCATCAATGACAAGATTCTTCTAATTTTCATTCTGCCTCACTAATTTTAAAAATACTTGTTCTAGATTTTCTTTTCCATGTTTAGAAATTAAATTAAGTGCAGTACCTTCATCTATAATAGAGCCTTCTTTCATCATCAGAACATAATCGCTCAGTCTAGAAACTTCATCCATGTTATGAGAAGCTAACAAGGTAGCCATGGAGTTTTTCTTTTTATAATTTTCTAAAAAAGTTCTTATAAAATCACCAGTGTCTGGATCGAGACTGGCTGTAGGCTCGTCTAATAGAAGAATTTCAGGATTGTTAATAATGGACTTGGCCAATGAAACCCTGTTTCTTTGCCCAGAAGAAAGTTCTCCTGTTTTTTTATTCAGTATAGGAGCAAGATTTAGTTCCTCCACTAATTGTTCTATTCTATTTTTAGTATCAGGTACTTCATACATCATGGCATATACTTTTAGGTTCTCCAGGACTGTTAATTTTTTAGGAAGCTCTACATAAGGAGATGCAAAATTCATCTTGGATAGATAGTGATGATCTTGCTTGAGCATTTGATTATTAATTGAAATAGATCCAGAGGTTGGAGTAATTAAGCCCAAGATCATTGCAATAGTAGTTGTCTTGCCACAACCATTTGGGCCCAGCAAGGCAACAGTTTGGTTTTCGGCAATAGAAAAAGAAATTTTTTTTACAGCCTCAAATGACCCAAATTTTTTTTGTAAATTATTTATGCTTAGTTTGTTCATGAGGATGCTCTGCGTATACGATCATTAATAGCTTTGCCAATTCCTGTGTTGGGAATGTTAGTGATTGATATGCTCTTATATCCTAGTTCTTTAATTTTCCGTAAAAGAACGTACAAATTACTAGCTGCCTCTTTTAGAGAAGATCGTTTACTAAGAAAAAAAATATTTTTTTTAATTTTTTGTTTTCCAAACACCAATAATGCTCCATTCGGTTTAGGTTTTTTTTGATTTAAATAAACAGGAATTCCTGGGGAGTAATGTTTTTTAAATTGACCAGGAGATATTATATCTCCTTGGTTTTTTACCTCATGGATCTTCTCTCGCAATACTTTAAAAATCATTTCTTTAGTGATAGCGCCAGGTCTTAAAATTTTTAGCGAAGCACCCAACAGCAAAACTGTAGATTCTAATCCAATTGAAGTTTTCTTAGAGTCTAATATACAAGACAATTTTTTTCCAAACTCTTTTTCTACATCAACAGATCTTGTAGTGCTTAGCTTGTTACTTAGGTTTGCACTAGGAGCTGCGATGGGAACCCCAGACTGTTTAAGCACAGCCAAAAAAGTTTTGTTATTAGGAATTCTGCAGGCAATTTGATGTTTCTTATTTAATACTAATTTTGAAATTTTAGATTCTTTTTTTAGGGGAAGAATGTAAGTTAATGGACCAGGAGAAAACTTCTTAGCTAGCTTGATTAATTGTTCGTTTATCTCCACTTCCCGACTCATTGTTTTGACACTTGAGAAATGAACAATCAAAGGATTGTTTTTGGGTCTTTTCTTTAAAGAATATATTTTTTTTACAGAGTCGTTACGGTAAGCGTTTCCAGCAAGCCCATAAACTGTTTCTGTGGGTATTGCTATAACTTTGCCCGATTTTATAAGCTTTGAGGCTTTGGTTAAATTTTTTTTATTCGGTTGGTAGATATTTGAATAGAATTTCATTGTTAAATATTTATTATGCTTTTAATGAAAAAAAACAATATTCCAGCTGATATAGAAAAGCTATCCTTTGAACAAGCACTAGAGCAATTAGAGCAAATTGTATCAAAATTAGAGGATGGAAGTGCCAAATTAGAAGAATCGATTGATGAGTATACGAGGGGCATTCAGTTAAAAAAACAATGTGAAGCCAAACTCAAAGAAGCTACGATGAAAGTCGAGCAAATTTCCATCGACAAGGATGGCAAAATAAGCAAAAAAGATTTTGTAAGAGAGTAGTCGTTATGTCTACTTTTGATACCGATATTAAATTAGTTGCAGATAAAACTGATCAATATTTAAAATCTTACTTTTCTCAACAAAAGCAAAATAATGAATTATTCGAAGCTATGGGGTATGGCCTGTTTGCTGGTGGAAAAAAAATTAGATCTTATCTAACCGTTGCTGCTTTTGACTTGTTCGACATAAAGGAAGAGACTGCAATTGCGGTTGCTGCAGCAATTGAGTGTGTTCATAGCTACTCTTTAATTCATGATGATTTGCCATCTATGGATAATGATGATTTTAGAAGAGGTAAAGAAAGTACACATAAAAAATTTGGAGAATCTACAGCTATCTTAGCTGGAAACTCTTTGCTTACTATCGCTTTTGAAATCTTAACTAGTAATCATTTGAATTTAGACAAGGAAGTAAAAAGTGATTTGGTATTTGCCTTAGCATCTTGTTCAGGACACTTAGGTATTGCTGGAGGCCAGTTTTTGGATTTGTCTTTTGAAGGAAAAGCACAGGATGAAAAAACTATTATTCATATGCAAAATAAAAAAACTGGCGAGCTAATGGGGTTTTGCACAGAGGCAGCGGCTATCGTAGCGAAAAAAAATAATGATAGAGAAGAATTAAAAAAAATTGGATTAGATATTGGATTGTTATTTCAAATTGCAGACGATCTATTGGATGTCTATGGAGATCAGAACAAATTAGGTAAGCCTTCTAAACAAGATGATAAAAAAGGCAAGGCTACTTTAATAGCTACTCTTGGACTGGATAAAACAAATGCTCTAGCAAATGAATTACACGATAAGATAAAGCACTCTCTAGAAAAATATGGAACCAAAGCAAATAGACTGTTATCATCAGCAGAGTTTATTTTAAAAAGAGATCATTAATGCCAAATACACCTCTATTAGATACCATTCATTACCCGGCAGATTTAAGAAAGTTAGAAAAAAAACAACTTACTCAATTAGCTTCAGAATTGAGAGAGGAGCTGGTGGACGCTGTTTCTTTTACTGGAGGACACTTAGGAGCAGGTTTAGGAGTGGTCGAATTAACTATAGCAATCCATTATTTATTTAACACACCTGATGACAGATTGATTTGGGATGTAGGACATCAAGCATACCCACACAAAATTTTAACTGGAAGAAGAAATAAAATTAGAACTTTAAGACAAGGAGGCGGATTGTCTGGTTTTACAAAAAGAGCTGAGAGTCAGTACGATCCTTTCGGAACTGCACATAGTTCCACTTCTATTTCTGCAGGATTGGGAATGGCAGTTGCTAGAGATTTGGAAGGTAAAAATAATAGTATCATTAGCGTCATAGGAGATGGGGCTATGAGTGCTGGGATGGCTTATGAAGCAATGAATAATGCTGGAGCTATGGATTCTAGATTAATAGTTATTTTAAATGATAATGACATGTCGATTGCGCCACCGGTTGGAGCTATGAGTTCTTATCTTGCAAAATTATTATCGGGGAAAAAATATATAGGTTTTAGAAATTTCTTTAAAAAAATATCAGATAAGTTTCCTGGAAAATTAAAACAAAGAATAGGACAAGCTGAAGAGTATCTAAGAGGAATGGCAGTAGGAGGAACTTTGTTTGAAGAGATGGGTTTCTTTTATGTAGGATCAGTTGATGGACACAGTTTTGATCAGTTATTACCGGTACTCGAGAATGTTAAAAATTCTACACATGAAGGCCCCTTTTTAATTCATGCTATCACTCAAAAAGGAAAAGGATATCAGCCAGCAGAAGATTCTAAAGACAAGTACCATGGAGTTACTAAATTTAACGTGGCAACCGGAGAACAGTCCAAAAGCTCTTCGAACAAACCTTCTTATACCAATGTATTTGGGGAAACCTTAGCTGCCCATGCACAGCAAGATAATAAAATTGTAGCTGTGACAGGGGCTATGCCTTCTGGAACTGGGATTAATATTTTTCAAAAACAATTTCCTAAAAGAACTTTTGATGTGGGAATTGCAGAACAGCATGCAGTAACTTTTGCTGCAGGATTAGCAACAGAAGGATACAAGCCTTATGCTGCTATTTATTCTACTTTTTTACAACGTGCCTACGACCAGGTAGTTCACGATGTGGCCATTCAAAGTTTACCGGTACGATTTGCTATTGATCGAGCAGGTTTAGTCGGAGCGGATGGACCTACACACGCAGGATCTTTTGATATTACGTATCTTGCAACTCTTCCTAACTTTGTTGTCATGGCTGCTAGTGATGAGGCGGAACTGGTTCGAATGATTAATACTTCCATTGATATTAACGACAGACCTTGCGCTTTTAGATATCCAAGAGGAAATGGAATAGGAATAGAGCTTCCATCTATAGATGAAAAATTAAAAATTGGAAAAGGAAGAGTTGTTCAAGAAGGAACTAACGTTTGTATTTTGAGTTTGGGAACTAGATTGGAAGAATGCAAAATTGCAGCGAAAGAATTAAAAAATAAAGGAATTAGCACTACTATCGTAGATGCTAGATTTGCAAAACCCCTTGATGAAGAGTTGATCATTCGATGCGCTCGAGAACACGAAATGATGATTACTATAGAAGAAGGATCGATCGGTGGATTTGGGTCGCATGTAGCAAATCTATTAGCAGAAAAAGGAATTTTTGATAAAGGGTTAAAGTTTAGGTCATTGATGTTGCCAGATGTCTTTATCGATCAAGACACTCCAGAAAAGATGTACGATGTGGCAGGACTCAACGCTGAACAAATTACAAAAAGAATACTAGACATTTTTTTTAATAAAGAGACAATTAAAGTAATTAAATAAATGCAATGAAACATTTAATATTTTTTATATTTTTTTTATATTCCTCCATGTCTTTTGCTGAAATAAAAAAATTTTACCCTGAAGGAAAAATTAGATATGCCTCAACTTTAGTTGATGATTTGGGAAAAAACTATGACAATACAAGACCAGGGGTGATTTTTGATTTACATTTTACCTATCTATTAAATAAAAATTTTGCTTTACGCAGCCTTAATTACATTGTTCCTTATGATGATACCAACAATGATGGAACAACCCAAAATTATGAATTTAATCAAAGATTAGGACTTATAATAAAAGAAAAAAATTTTACACTAATTCCATATGGAAAAATTGTACATCATGACAAAAATGGACCTAAGCAAAATGATAATTCTCATTTCGGTATTGTAGGCCAGGTAGAGATAGCAAAAGATTTAACTTTTTCTTATGACTATCGAGAAGAAAATACCAATGGCGCTAAACTAGCAGGTACAGTTTATGGAGATGTTGTAACAGACATGAGGTTAGTGAAAAAAAATGTATTTTTTATTAATAGCATGCCTGTTCATTTTAAGATGGGGCAAGCAGATGGAAAAAATCTTAGAAGATCTACCGTAGTTAAGGCAACAATAGATATTACTAAGAAAGTAGACTTATCAATTAAGCATGTAGACAATCAAGGTAAAGGCTTATTCAAAAATAATGTTACGCAAAATAGAAACTACTTAGTTATGGACATAGGATATAAGTTTTAATTGAAAGTCCTTAATTCAAATCATCAATTTAAGATAAATTTCAAAATTATTATAGACTAAATAACAATTTTTAAATATGCATATAGTGCATATTTAAAGATTTTGATTTTAATCTAAAGAATACAAAAATAATTTCGGGGGGTGTTATTTTTAATGACTAATAAAAAAATAGTTAGCACTACAAGTGAGAATACTGAATATATTCATAAGCAAGTTAACGATGATCTAAAGGACGATCAAACCACAAGTCACTTATCACAAAATCAAATTGCAGAGGCTTCTTATGGATGGATTGCTACTATTATAAGCTTTTACTCTCGCGCAAGAGATTTTTATAAAATAGATTTCGATTCGTTTATGATTATCTTAGTAGTTTTAAGTCATATTAATTACGTAACAAAAAAAGAAAAATCTAAAAAAGTAGCGGAAGGCATTGATAGTTTTTTGCAAGACATGTATTCATCATCAATAAATAAAGAACCTTTATCAGTAACAGGTCGAGGATTAGGATCTACTAGTATCGCGCATGTTTTGGGTTTGCCAGAAGAGACATGTAGAAGAAAAATTCAACAATTAATTAAAAAGAATTTACTTATAAGGTCAACTAAGCAAGGGATTACTGTGCACCAAAATTTTTTAAAAAAGCACAAGATTTTTGGAGTGCAAACATTAAAAGAGATTAAATTATTAATGAAAGTCTTTACTAAACAAAATATCATCAAGGGCTTGACTCTACCTTTCGAGGTATTCGGTTCAACAAAAACTAAGCTGTGAATAAGAAATACAGTTATGGATTGTTTGATGTAGGTAACTCAGCTTATTTAATAGTCACTTTAAGTTTTATTTTTGCTCCTTATTTTGCAAAAGAGATAGTTGGTGATATTCAATTAGGATCAGCATATTGGCAGTGGACCTCTGGCGCAGTCGGAATTTTAGTCGCTCTTACAGCCCCTTTTATTGGTTCCTATGCAGACCATGTGGCAAATGGAAGAATTAAAGTATTAATCGTCTCCACTGTTCTGACAGTATTGATAAATGCTTTATTCTGGTTTTCTGAAGCTAGAGATTCATTTATTGTATATACTTTAATAATTTTCTTTTTAAGTAGCTATTTTTTTGAAATTTCTAATGCTTCTTATAATTCGTTATTAAGAGATAGCTCTAATAAAAAAGATGAAATTGGTAGAACTTCAGGATTAGGATATGCCTTAGGCTACATTGGAATAGTTCCTTTCTTATTATTTATTTTACTCTTTATAATCAAGACTGATGAGCCAATACTGAACTTACAAAAGGAAAATTTTGAACATGTTAGATTTATAGCAATTTTAGTAAGTTTTTGGTTTTTTATCTTTGCAATACCAATGATGACATTTTTTTGGAAAGGTAAAAAAAGTAAGAAAGAAAAATATACTTCTATAAAAGATATTAAAAAAATTATTTGGAATAAAAAATTAACTACTACGGGAAAATTTTTGATTGCGAGAATGTTTTATGCAGATGCTGTAATTGCGATGCAGACGGGCGGCGGTGTTTATGCAGTTGGAGTTCATGGCTTTAACTTTAAGGAATTAATCTCTGTTCTTATCGTAGGTAATCTAGTCGCTGGAGTTTTTGCCTATCTTGGAGGATACTTAAATGATAAATTTAATAGCAAGATGATTATTATGTGGTCAATTGCTACACTGGTGTTAGCTGTTTTCGCTGTTGTTTTTTCACCATCAAAGGAATTTTTTTTCTTTTCATTACTACTAGTTGCTGCCCTTATTGGACCTTTGCAAAGTGCTAGTCGAACATTAATGTCTAGAATTAGCCCACAAAATACGCAAGGTAAATCCTTTGGTCTTTATGCATTGTCTAGCAAAGCAACTGCATTTGTTGGTCCGTTGATGGCAGGTTCTATTACTTATTTTGTATCTCAGCAGGCAGGATTTGCCTCGATATCTATCTTGTTTTTAGCAAGCTTGTTTATGCTATCGAAATTAAAACTGGATAATAAAAATTAAAATTTTTATTCATAGGATAGTTTAGAATTTAATATAAAAAGTGAAGAAAAGAAGAAGATGAGAATTAATTGTAATAATTAAAACCAGGTGTAATTGGGACTACCACCTGGTTTTAATATTTTTTTAAAGGTCCTTTAAAAAAATTTGTGATTATTAGAAAGATGGTCTGAGTTTTCGCTTCCGTGACCAGCTATAAGTCTTACTTTAATTCTCAGTTTTGATTGTTTCTCTGAAATTTGTGTTTTAATTCTTTCTATTTCTTTAGAAATATTATTAATTGCGCTACCACCATTAGCGTTTCTGCTGAGTAAATCTTTTTTTCTTATATCTAGGTTTTCTAGTTCAAAAAATAAAGGATCCATATTTTCTAAATATTCCATCCAGAGAAGTTTTTGCACTCCCGTTTTATTGTGAATAAATAAAGCAATATTCTGACCGCAATTATCGCAATTAAATCTTTTTTTGACTGTGTAATCTTGAATATTTCTAAAATTATTTTCGTAAGTAATACCATTCGTTTTAATAAATAAAACTTTGCTACAGCATGGACAGCGTTTAATTATTGGAAATATCATAAATTTGATTGAACTATAATTATTTTAATTTTTCAATCTAATGAGCACCCAAAATGGGGGGGTGGGGGTAGAGAAATTATTTGTTCGTATCTTCATCATCATCAGAGTTTTTTTTCACAATGGGTGTTTCATCACTTGGCTGATCAGAAGGTTCTTCTTCACGATTGTTTTTTAAATCATCTGATTCTGTTTTAATTTCAGCGAATAAGCGAGTACCATCAGTCTCAACCCCCTCCTCCCGAACAGGAGTGTCCTCAGATTCAGGGCTTAAAATTTCTTTTTCTTGTTCTGATTGTAATTCTTCAGTTCTAATATTTAATTCTGGTGAAATTTCTTCAATTTTTTCGTCTGTATTAATTATACTTTTGTCATTTTTCTCTTCTGAAGTCGTGTTGATCTGTTTTAAAATATTTTCAATATATTCTGAATGTGGAATGTTATTTTTATCTATATTTTCCTTTACTTGTTTAGTTTGTTTATTTTTTTTTATTTTAGTCTTGGATTTAATAATACTCTTCTTTGATTTATTTTTAACTTTTTTAATTGATTTAGGTTTTTTATTTTTTAAAATTTTCTTTGCTATAATTTTGGATGTTTTTTTCTTTACCTTTTTTTTAGGATTTAAAATTTTTTTTAATTTTTTCTTTTTTTTAACTATTTTCTTCTTTTTTTTCTTAGTCATAAAGATTATATTTGAACAAATTTTTTTTAATCATTCAATAAAGGCATAGATATTTTTCACTCATATTGGGTGTAAATTTCTGAATAAAGCTTATATACCTTGATTATGGATACTTCTAAAAATTACAACTATGACACGATAATAGTTGGTGCTGGAAGTGCCGGCTGCTTATTAGCAAACAGACTGTCGGCCAATCCAAATCATAAAGTCCTTTTAATTGAGGCGGGCGGTCAAGATGATTGGATTTGGATTAAAATCCCTGTGGGATACTTATTTACTATTAACAATCCTAGAACTGACTGGTGTTTTAAGACAGAGCCAGATCCTGGGTTGAATGGAAGATCTATTCATTATGCTAGAGGCAAAGTGATCGGAGGGTCTTCTTCTATCAACGCTATGATCTATATGCGTGGTCAAGAAAGTGATTATCAACAATGGAGCAAACTTACAGGAGATTCTATTTGGGATTGGAACAATTCCTTATCTACTTTTAAATCGATTGAGAGCTATTTTGCAGGCGAGAATGAATGGCACGGCAGCAAAGGAGAAATGCGAGTGGAAGAGCCTAGAGTACAATGGCCTATTTTAGATTCTTGGAGAAAAGCTGCAAGCGAACAAGGCATTCCTAGTATTGAAGAATTTAATAGAGGAGACAACGAAGGGTGTGCTTATTTTCATCAAACTCAAAAAAAAGGAATTCGTTGGTCTATGGCAGATGCTTTTTTAAAACCTATTAAGCACAGAAAAAATTTAACCATCATGATTAATACTCAAGTATTAAAAGTGCTAACCAAACCCATTACCAATGAAACTAAAAATCAATCTAAGTATTCAGAACGAGCTTGGGTCAATTCTAGGTTAGAAACATATGGACTAGAAATTTTACACAAAGGAGAAAAACAAACAGTCACTGCATCGGATCAAGTTATTTTATCTGCAGGTGCAGTAAGTTCTCCACACTTGTTACAAGTCTCAGGAATAGGACCAGCTTCTTTATTAAATAGCATTGGAGTAAGTTCTACACATGATTTGCCAGGAGTAGGAGAGAATTTACAAGATCATTTACAAATTAGAACTGTTTACAAAGTTGCAAATTGCAAAACAGTAAATACTTTATATCATAATCTATTTACGAGAATGATGATGGGAATTCAATATGCTCTATTTAGAAAAGGCCCTATGACTATGCCACCTTCGACACTGGGAGCCTTTGCTAAAAGTGATCCCAGTCAGATAAGTGCTAATTTAGAATGGCACGTACAGCCTTTGTCTCTTGATAAGTTTGGCGAGCCACTCCACACTTTCAATGCGATTACTCCAAGTGTGCTTAATCTTAGACCTACATCTAGAGGTTGGATACGTGCAGCTAGTTCCGATCCATTGGAGTACCCAAAAATTTTATGCAATTATTTATCGACCAAAGAAGATTTAGATGTAGCAGTTGCAGGAATGAAAATAACTCGTAATATTATGAGCAGTAAGGCTTTAGAATCTTTTCAACCAGAAGAAATATTGCCTGGAACAAGTGTAAAAACAGATAAAGATTTAGAAAATGAAGCAAAAAATTTGGGAACTACTATTTTTCATCCCATAGGAACTTGCGCTATGGGCAAAGTAGATGGTCAAGGAGTTGCGGAAGATCCTATGACTGTTCTTGATTCAGAATGTAGGTTGAGGGGAGTATCTAAATTACGAGTCATCGATGCTTCTGCTATGCCAAGCATTCCTTCTGGAAATACTAATGCACCTGTAATGTTGATTGCAGAGACTATTGCTAAGAAAATACTAAGATCTAACTAACTATCAATACACTCTTTTAGGTTGTATTTTTGATTCAAAATAGAATCAAAACGGAATCAAAGCGAGAACATCGGGCAATTTATCCATACAAATTGTGGATAAATGTTCTACATGGATTGGATAGCACTCCATACTAGCCTGATAGCTGCAAATATTAAGAAGAGGTTAAGAACGGTTTTAAAGTAGTATTGTCCTTTGCTAATAAGGAATTTTTTTCCAATGTAAGTTCCAAAAAATCCACCAATAATCATAGCTACAACTAAAGGCGCATAAGAGGCAAAAGAAAAACCAAAAATTCCAAACACAATACATTTAATTAAATGTTGAAAAGTCATCATAGCTCCATGAGTTGCCACATGATTAACAGGCGGAAGTTTCATACTCTTAACTACCGCTACCATAATAAAACCAGAGGCACCAAATAACATGGAGATTAAAGAAACTAAAAAACCAATTGGAAGTAATAATTTACTTTTAATAGCTGGAACCTTTCCAAACACAGACCATAAAATAAAAAAAGCAATTCCAAATTTTAAATAATTGGTAGGAAGGTTGGTAAAGATAAAGCCTCCCATGGTAGAACCAATAAGACAACCTATTACAAAAGGAATAACCGCCTGTTTGTTAATTTCTTTAAAAGAAAGAGTAGCCCTAAAAAAGTTAGAACCAAATTGTATGATTCCATGAATGGGAACCAAATACATAGGTGGAAGTAAGGCTGATAAAAATGCAAGCATCATTAATCCTCCGCCAATTCCAGCAGCGGCAGAGATAAAGGAGCACAGTAAGCTAACCGCAATCATTAACACTGCAGTTAGGTTGCTAATTTCTTCTGGGAGATAAAAAAACTCCATTAAGAACTCCATGGGTTATTAGGTTTTTTTTTGCTGCTTGTTTTAACAACTCTTGTTTTTGCTTTTCGGTTAAAAAACAAAATAGCAATAACCCCAAATATAAATCCTCCTATGTGAGCACCATAAGCAACTCCACCACCTGTGGAAGAGGAAAAATAAGAGCTAATAAATTGTAAAACAAACCAAAAACCCAAAACATAGATAGCAGGAATTCTTACAATCTGTGAAAAAAAACCAAGAGGTATTAATACTAAAACTTTAGCCTTAGGATGATTCACAATATAAGCTCCCAGCACTCCACCAATAGCACCACTAGCCCCCACCATAGGAATGGTAGATTCTGTATTCATATACACTTGCGTTAAGGCTGCAGCTATTCCCGCTAAAATATAAAAAACAATAAACTTAACAGGACCTAATTCATCCTCAATATTGTCAGCAAAAATCCACATATACAGCATATTACCTGCGAGGTGCATAAATCCACCATGCATAAACATAGAAGTAATAAGTGTAAGTTCGGTTGGAACTGCCGAAAGCTCCATGGGAAGTTCTGCTTTTCCAGTGAATACTGCTGGGATTATACCGTACGAATAAAAAATTCTTCCATTACTATAAGACGCTGAGGTAATTTCTAAAATAAATACAAGAACGCAAATTCCAATTAACACATAGGTTATGATTGGCTTGTTATGTGTGGGATTATCGTCTTTTAATGGTATCAATTTTTTTCAGATTAACCGCACTGTCCACGATTAAGAAGAAAATGATCCAGCAGAACGCATGCTAACATAGCCTCCCCAATAGGTACTGCTCGAATACCAACGCAAGGATCATGTCTACCATGAACGGAAATTTTTGTATTCTTTCCAGATTTGTCAATTGTCTCCCTAGTATTTAAGATGGAAGAAGTTGGTTTCACGGAAAAAGAACAGATAATATCCTGTCCAGAAGAGATACCACCTAAAATACCACCAGCGTTATTAGTTTTAAAATTTACTTTTCCATTTTTATTTCTAATCTCATCAGAATTGGTTTCACCGGTTAAACTAGCAGCATCCATTCCAGCTCCAATATTGACAGCTTTGACTGCATTGATACTCATCAAGGCTGACGCAATATCTGAATCTAATTTAGAGTAAATGGGAGCACCCAACCCAACAGGAATACCTTTGGCTCTAAGTTCAATTAACGCACCACAAGAACTTCCTTGTTTTCGAATATCTAATAAATAATCTTCATAAACTTCTACAATATCTTTATCAGCTGAGAAAAAAGGATTTTTTCGAATTTGTTTTTCATCCCAATTATCAGGGTTACTCATGATGGGGCCTATTTGAGTTACTGCACCTATAACTCCAAATTTTTTACCTAACAACTGAGACAATGCTTTTTTAGCAATAGCACCTGCTGCTACACGAGAAGCCGTTTCTCTTGCAGAAGATCTTCCACCACCTCGGTAATCTCGAATACCGTATTTTTTAAAGTAAGTGTAATCGGCGTGACCAGGACGAAATTTATTTTTAATATTTCCATAATCTTTAGACTTCATATCCTCATTATAAATAATCATAGATATAGGAGTCCCGGTTGTTTTTCCTTCAAAGACACCCGATAAAATTTGAACTAAATCACGTTCTTTTCTTTGGGTGGTAAATTTTGATTGTCCTGGCTTTCTTCGATTTAAGTCGCCCTGTATATCCTTTTCAGACAAAGCAATGTTAGGAGGACAACCATCCACTACACAGCCTATAGCAGGACCGTGAGATTCCCCCCAAGTAGTAAATCTAAAAACTTTTCCAAATGTATTAAATGACATATAGGTTATTATATAAGTTAATTTGACTGAATTATGAACGAAAAATTAGGATTAGACCCAGCTTTTTTAAATGAAGAGAATCCATACAATCTCTTTAAGATTTGGATGAAAGAAGCAGAGAAGTCTGAAATCAACGACCCTAACGCATTGTCTGTTGCAACAGTTGATAGCGCTGGTCAGCCAGATAATAGAATGGTGTTACTTAAAGGTTTAACAGAAGAGGGTTTTGTTTTTTACACCAATTTAGAGAGCAAAAAAGGTAAGGATTTAAAAGCTAATCCTAAAGCCTCCATGTGTTTTCATTGGAAATCTCTTCAAAGGCAGGTGAGAATTCAAGGATCAGTTACATTAGTAGACAATCAAACTGCAGATGAATATTACAATTCTAGAGCTTATGAAAGTAGGATAGGAGCGTGGGCTTCTACTCAGTCAGAAGTGATGCAAACTAGAGATGAGTTTGAAAAAAAAGTGGAAGAATTTAAAAAGAAATATCCTGACCCAAACAATGTACCAAGACCATCATATTGGTCTGGTTGGTTGCTTAGCCCTTACAAAATAGAATTCTGGATGGATGTGAAAAATCGTCTGCACCAAAGATTATGTTACTCTAAAATTGGTAACGCTTGGCACCAAGAAATTTTATATCCTTAATTTTTTTTCAAAATAGTTTTTGCGTACACTTTTGACAAAGGATGAGTAACTTTTTTTAATTGTTTAGAACGAATACTGAGCCAAGGATTAGGACAACCCCACTTTGCAAAGGTAGGAATGAGTTGATGCTCCCAATTTAAATATCCTTTGGCATCTTGTTTGTTTCCCTTATGACGTTTCGGAAAAAAATAAGTAGGATCGTTAAAATCTTTTTTATTAAACGTTCTAGTTAGATTTTTTCTAGGAGGGTTCTTGTGCCAAATAGCTGGGTAGCCTAATCGGCGCAACCACAGTACAGTAAAAATTGCCGAAGTAGCAATTTCAGAAAATATATAAATAGGCGTGTTGGTTGCTGCAATAAATTTGTCCCCACTTTGTATAAGAGTTGTTGCATTTACTTTTTTCCAAACAGGTGGAGTGGTATTTTTTTTAATTTCTGATTCTATAATAAAAGAATAGCAATTTTGAATGCTCCTAGCTTGATTTACAGAAGGTAGTTGAAATTTTTTCTGAATTTTAGAAGCTAATTTTTTATCTCTAGCTAAGTCAATTTTTTTTTGGTGAATTTTTGATTTTTGTTTGTAATCTCTTTGAAAACCATTCAATTCCCAGTTTTGGGTGCCACCATTTAAAACATACTTTTTATTAGAAAAATTGAAATCCGTTAACGTTTGGTAGGCTATAATACTTCTAGTCCTTCCCGCACAGTGGACAACGAACGTTTGGGAGTTATATTTTTTATCATTTAAATACACCGGCAGTTCACCTCCGGAACACTGCTTTGAAAAAGGAAGAGTAAATTTTTCATACTCTGCTTTAGGACGAGCATCTATCTGAGCCACAGAGCTCATATCTTTTTGATGCAACTCTTTTAGCTGTTTTGGATATATATTGTTAATATTCCCAGAGACTTCTATCCATTCCCCAAAAGCCTTACAGAAAGTATGTTCACCAGCCCACATGGGTAATTTGGCCTTCGACCACGCCTTGTAGCCATCTCTAATGTAATGAAAATTGGTAAAACTCTTCTTTTTTAAGACAGAACTAGTTTTGATTCTTTCATTTTTTGAAGCTCCAATAATTAGAAGATAAGTAGATGGATCCGGTACTAAATCTTGAATAATGAAATGAAATCGGTTCACAGGGCAATTAATAGCGCCAAATGCAAATTGCTGTACATACGTTTTACGTTTACGCACATCAATAAACGCAACATTATTTTTTTTATTTTTTAAAATGGTGATTGCATCTGGGCAATTTATAAAAGATAGATCGGACAAATCACTTTACTAACTACCAAGATCTAAAATGAATGCAATGATTTTTAAGGATCGTAATTAATAACATTCGGTACGAAGAAATTTTATATACTCAAAATAAAAAAAGGGCCCGGTGAAGGGGCCCTTTTTAATTCAATTTAAAACAACTAGATTGCCTTCGAAGACATTTGTTTAGCAATGTAATCCGCCTGTCGGATTGCTAATGCTACAATGGTCAATGTAGGGTTTTCTGCTGCTCCTGTTGTAAACTGACTACCATCGGATACAAATAAATTTTTAACATCCCACGATTGGCCATGTTTATTCACTACACCATCTTTTGCTTTAGCACTCATTCGGTTGGTACCTAAGTTGTGCGTAGATGGATATGGAGGTGTTTCGATAACTCTCGTTGCACCAACAGCATTGTACATTTTTCTCGCTTGTTTGAATGCATGGTTTCTCATTGCAATGTCATTCGGATGATCACTATAGTGAACATTCGGAGCTCGCATTCCGTACTGATCTTTTTGATCTGATAAGGTTACGCGATTTGAAGATTGAGGCATGTCTTCTCCTACAATCCACAATCCTGCCATGTGATCGTATTTTTCCATTGCACCTGCAAATTCTCTTCCCCATTGTCCTGGATCCAAGAACGCTGCCATAAACGGAAGTCCAAGAGATAATGTTTCTAACTCATATCCACCTACGAAACCTCGCTTAGGGTTATGAACAGATTCATCTTGAACAATTCCTGCCATAGTAGTTCCACGATACATATAGACTGGTTTTTCAAAGATAGAATAAACACTACCCGTCATGTGACGCATATAGTTTTTTCCCACCTCACCAGAAGAGTTTCCTAGACCGTTTTTAAACATATTTGATTCAGAGTTTAAAAGAATCCTAGGGGACTCAATGGAGTTACCAGCAACAGCAACTACTCTTGCCTTTTGCACTTGGGTATTTCCATCCTTATCTTTGTAAACAACCCCAGTAACTTTACCCGACTTGTCATGTTCAATTCGTAACACATGACTATTCGGTCTTACTTCTAAGTTACCAGTCTTTTCTCCTTTTGGAATTGATGAATAAAGAGTAGACCATTTTGCACCAGATTTACATCCTTGGAAACAAAAACCAATTTGTTGGCACGCTATTCTTCCATCTCTTGGCTTGGAGTTTATAGACATATTCCCAGTATGAACTTTTTTATACCCAATTTTTTTAGCCCCCGCTTCAAAGACTTTATAATTGTTATTACCAGGCAATCTTTCAATACCATTAGTACCCGTGGTTCCCATTTCATTTTCTGCTTTTGCATAGTAAGGGGCCATTTCTTTTCCATTAATTGGCCAGTCTAATAAGGATGCGCCTTTAACGTTTCCATAATTAGATTTTGCTTTCCATTCATGATCTTGGAAACGTAATGATGCTCCAGCCCAGTGAACGGTAGAGCCACCCACAGCTTTAACAATCCACGATGGTAGACCACCAAAGTCAGTTGCTACTCTCCAGTCACCAGATGTGGTTCGTTTATCTAGCCAAGAAATTTGACCAAACATTCCCCATTCATCATTACTAAAATCTTTAATCTCATGTCTTGCACCAGCTTCTAAGATTACAGACTTAACTCCTTTTTTTGCTAGTTCGTATCCTAGTGTTCCACCACCAGCACCCGATCCAATGATTACTACTAAACTATCGTCATTTTTATTAAATTTTGCCATTGATTTCTCCTATGCTTTCTCTAACCAGTTGATATCGTTGTACCCTCTGTTGATATAACCACCCTTATCAGCAGAAGCTCCTTCATAACCAAACTTAGGCCAGACTTCTTGATTATTATACAAACCCGTTACTAGGTCACCTCGCAATTTTGAAAACAGAGGTGAAGAAGTGTTGGCTTTTAAAATATTTACTCGCTCAAGCTCTCGGTTAATATTTTTATAATCTCTTCCATATTTTGATTTAGAAGCAGCATTAATTTTTTTCAATTCAGATTGAATCATTTTTTTTAATCCTGCATCTTTTTTAGCTGCAGCATTGTAGCCTTCAATGACTTTGGCATAATATTTATCCGCTAAATGATCATGTGGAAATATATCTCTTGCCATCTGAACAAGAGTTGCTCCATCATCTCCCCCTATATTATTAAATGATGCCGCCCACGCAGAGCTTTTTCCTAATACTAAATTTCCGACAATACTAAGTCCAAGTGCTGTGGCCGTTCCTCCTTTTAAAAAAGAACGTCTAGATACAGATTTTTTATCTAAGATTCTCATAACTCTCCCCCTTATGTTATTTGAATATAAAACATAACTTGAATTAAAAAAATTGAAAGAAAAAAAAATTTAATAATAAAAAAATTTAATAAAAGTGATCTCAAAATTCTCTTGGTAGTAGAACTTAAGAATGATTCTTAAATGGTACCTAATTCTTTGGCAATTGTAGCTGTTTCTTCTGCACCCATAATTTCGATCCAGTAACCATCCGGATCTTTAATAAAAGCAAGTGGCTTCATAGATCCATCATCTGCTTTTTTTATAAATTCAACTCCATGTTTTTCAAAACGATTACATGCAGCATGTACATCAGGAACTGAAAAAGCTATGTGACCAAAGCCTTTTGGTTCTGTATTCCCATCATGAAATTTAACGGAATCATCATTTTCGGCCCCCCAATTGTGAGTTAGTTCTAGTAAACCCTTTTCTCTAAAGGTCCACACGGTTCTCTCGAAGCTATCTGTTGGAATTTCTTTAATTTCTTTGTCATTATATTTTCCTAAAAAATAAAGAGAAAATTTCATAGAAGGAAAATCAAGTTTTTTTACAAGTCTCATACCCATAATTTTTGAATAAAAATCTAAAGATCTTTTAGGGTCTTTAATTCTAAGCATCAGGTGGTTAAAAACATAACCATCCGTCTCTTTGTCGATAGAATTTGCTAGTCCTTCTGCTTTTTCTGCGTGAGTCATAGAATGCACATAATCTATTTTAAAAAGAGTACTTTCGTCAAGTTTTTATTTAACTTGTCTTCTTAAAAAATGAAAAGAGTTAGCACTGTAGAAAAAATAAATTATTGTTTACCTGCACTGTTTGCAACGTAAAATGACACAATATCAATTTCAGTTTTATTCAACATTCCTAATTTTCCAAATGCCGGCATTATTCCCTTTCCATTAGTAACAGAGAGGAGGACTTTTTTTATATCTGGTTTTAGCTCATCTAGCTTTGGTCCGACCTGTCCTTGAGAATCGGCTGCTTTTAAAACATGACAGCTTGCGCACATTCCTTTACCTGTAAAAATTTTTTTACCTACATTCATTTTAGCAGCATCAGCAAAAGACGATGATGCAAAGATGATATTTAAAATCAGTACAAATATTATTTTCTTCATTATTAAATTAATTAACCAAAATTTAAATTAACAGTTAATTTCATATCTTTAAAGAATTTCAATCCAGTAGCCGTCAGGATCTTTTATAAAAGCAATACTTTTCATAGAGCCGTCGCTTGGTTTTTTTTGAAAGGTAACGCCCAGTTGTTCAAATCGTTCACAAGCTTTTGCCACATCCGGAACTTTAAAAGCAATATGCCCAAAGCCACGCGGCTCTTGATTTCCGTCATGATATGTAAAATTAGAGTCGTTCTCTGTTCCCCAGTTATGAGTTAATTCCAAAATAGATTTTTGAGCCAATGCCCAGCCTCTCATGTCATCATTATTTTGAGGAATAGTTTTTGTCTCTTCTTCATTGAAGGTTCCCAAGAAATATAGGGAAAATTTTCCTCCAGGAAAGTCATTTTTACGTACCAATCTCATTCCCATCACTCTAGTATAAAAATCTAAAGATTTTTTTGGATCCTTAACTCGCAGCATAGTATGGTTAAGTACAAATTCTTTCGTTTCCTGGTCTGGGGTTAGGCAATTACCCTCAATATCTTTAAAATTAGTCATTAGCTTTTTTAATACGATCAAATATTTTAGTCAAATTACGATCGATTGAACTAAAAGTTTTTTCTTGTTTTAATCGTTTAAGAAGCTCTTCGTTAATTCCGTTTTTGGTTTGATAGTCAGCAACTAACTCTTTAGTTTTGCTTTTAGATAAAAGCATAGAGTGAGAAAGGCCAAACATTAAGCTTGCAATAAGATCTTTTGCTTTAGCAGAAGTTACCTTTCTTTTAACTAACCAATTTTCTAGAGTGTGGCAGTATTCAAAATAAGTCGCCATCGTAGAGGTCATGGTCCACAAATGATTATTTTCTTTTTCGTTATTAGCAACAATCGCCATACCTAGATGGTTAAAAAAAGTAGTTACTTTTTTATTCTTAGGAAACAATATGATTGGCCCGAGCTTGCTTGCAATTGTGGGCAAAGGAGCTGCTTTGACAATGCTTGTTGCAGGTCGAAGTGTTTTTTTTAAATACGTCATATTCAGAGTAGAAACAAAACTAACAACTGTTTGATTTTTTTTAAAAGTGAGCTCTTTTAATATTTTTTTAGCAACAGTTGGAACTACTGCAATAAAGACCCAAGATGATCTTAGAATAATTTCTTGATTGTCTTTTACCACTTTTACTTTTTTAAATTTTTTAGATAAAGCCAAAGAATTCTTCTTATTGCGCTCAGAAATAAGAATTTGCTTAAGTTTAATGTTTGATCTAAACAATCCTTGTATAACGGATGTAGTTATTTTACCGGTACCTATAAATCCTATGTTCATTATTGTAATTTTTAACCAAAAACCAAAGAATGTCTATTTATAAAATTCCAGGACCTCTATTAATTGCAATGGGAGGATTGTTTTTGAGTTCTGGAGGAACTATTTTTCGATCTTTTGAAATGGCCGATCCATGGGCTATCTATTTTTGGAGATCTGTTTTTTTTACACCAGCCGTATTACTTTTTATTTTTGCAACAGAAAAATCTGAATTTGTTAATAAATTTAGAAGCTTAGGAGTAATTGGAATTATTTGCGCTGCTCTTTATGCCTCTGGAAGCGCTGCTTTTATGTTTGCTCTAAAGCATACCACTGTTGCTAATGTTGTCTTTATTATCAGTATTCAAAGTTTTTTTCTTGCCATCATGGGTTATTTTTTTTTAAAAGAAAAAATTAATTTTTCTACTTTAGTTGCTATTATTTTGGCAGCAGCAGGTTTGTATGTCATGATTGGTACTAATATTTCAGGGGGAACAGCTCTTGGAAATGCGTATGCCTTTATCATACCAATTGCTTTTACTACGGTAGTTATTCTTATTAGAAAATTTAATCATATTGATATGGTTCCTGCTGTTGGCTTGTCAGGTGTATTTGCTTTAACAGCCGGATTTTTATTAAGCGACACCATTGCGATTACTCCCCACGATCTTCTACTAGTCTGTTTCTTTGGAGCTTTACAGTATGCACCTGGATTTATTTGCCTAACACTTGGATCCAGAAAAACTCCTGCAGCAAAAGTAGGTATTTTTGCATTTACCGAAGCCATTGCCGGTCCCGTTTGGGCCTATTTGTTTATTAACGAAGTTCCACCATTGGGAGTTTTGATAGGTGGAAGTATGATTTTTTTAGCCATTCTTCTCAAAAGTTTTAAATCATAAAACTTAGTTTTTTTATTTTGTCAAATCAGTATAGGGTATGTTTATGGATAAAGTTTTAAGAAATATTCAGTTAACAGGTGCTGTATTGATCATGATTGCAACAGTTGTTGCTTTTGGGGTTGAGATCAAAGAAATGGTTGTAACCCAAGAGATTAACCTTGCTGATATATTGCTTTTATTTATCTATTTAGAAGTTCTGGGAATGGTAACAAGTTACTGGGGTGCTCAAAAAATTCGTTTAACCTATCCTCTTTTTATTGCCATCACAGCCATTGCTCGTTTAATTATTTTACAAAAAAAAGACCTAGAGGCCATTTCTCTAATTTATGAATCGGGTGCTATTTTAATTATAGCTATAGCTATTCTTATTTTACGACTTAGAAGAAGCAAAATGATCAAGGTTGATCTAGATAAAAACGATCTTTAATTTTTTCTGAATTTTTAACTCAATGAGCTCGTCTAAAGGATTTTTAGCATTAGGAAACCAGCTTTTTTCCAAAGAACACATTAAAGACTATAAAGAACATCATTTTTTTATGGCAGAGGATTATGGCCTTTGCACTTATGAAAAGCACCATAAACAAAAAATCTTACTTTTTTTATCTGCCATGCGTTCTTATGCAGAGGAATTGTCTGCTGCTAAGTACCAGGTTACTTATTACGATTGCGATCACCCTTTATTTAAAAAAAGCTATGAAACCAAATTATTAGAATTTATTAAAAAAAATTCTATTAAAGAAATGGTTAGCTTTGAAGTAGAAGATAAGTTTTTAGAACAGAGATTACATTCTTTTTTTTTAAAACATAAAATTTCGTACCAAACTATCAAATCACCTATGTTTGTTACAACCAGAAAAGATTTCGAAGATTATTTGCAAAGTAACAAGAAACCATTCATGGCAACTTTTTATAAATTACAAAGAACAAAAATGAATGTGCTTATTAAAGATAAAAATAAACCAGTAGGGGGCAAGTGGTCATTTGATGAAGACAATAGAAAAAAATTACCTAAAGGCATGACCATACCTAAAGTTCAATCTTTTAAGATGTCAGAGCATACTAAAAAATTAAAACCTTTTATTGAAAAAAATTTTACGTCACATCCTGGAACTCTAGAAAATTTTAACCATCCTACTACCAGAAAAGATGCCATTAAATTATATCTTAATTTTTTAAAAGAAAAATTTGCACTATTTGGTGACTATGAAGATTCGATGACTGTAAAGTCACACACTGTATTTCACAGCATGTTAAGTCCGATTATTAATTTAGGGCTTATTACTCCTGCGACCTTGATTAGGGAAACTTTAGATTTTGCCAAAGCAAATAAAATTCCATTAAATTCATTGGAGGGATATGTCAGACAAATAATTGGCTGGAGAGAATTTATGAGAGGAATTTATCAAAATTACGAAGAGCGTCTGCTAAATACTAATTTTTTTAATCATCAAAGAAAATTAAGTAAGAGTTGGTATGATGGAACTACGGGCATTGTTCCTTTGGATCATGCTATTAAAAATTGTTTACAGTTTGGCTACACACACCACATCGAACGATTAATGGTGGTTTGTAATTTAATGAACTTGTCAGGAGTGCACCCCGTTCAAGTCTACAAATGGTTTATGGAAATGTATGTAGATTCTTCTGATTGGGTCATGGCACCCAATGTGATGGGTATGGGTCTGTTTAGTGATGGAGGTATTTTTGCGACCAAACCTTATATTTGTGGCTCAAGCTATATTTTAAAAATGAGTGACTATCCTAAAGGAGAGTGGTGCGAAGTGATGGATGGATTGTACTGGAAGTTTATTGAAGACCACAAAGATTTCTTTTTAAAGAACTATAGATTAGCCATGATGGCTAAATTGTTAGAAAAAATGGACAGTGTAAGAAAAAAAAGAATATTTTCTAAAGCAAATATCTTTATTCAAGCCAATACTTTAAAGTAAACTAACAAATATAGGGATTTTCATTGATATTGAGAATTGTTATCAATAGGGTTGACTTTGAGAACGGTTCTCATTATTAAAGGCGACATGACAGAATCAATGCCAATTATCTTAAGTTCATTTTTTATTCTTCTTAGAGAAGGTTTTGAAGCGATGCTGATTGCTATGCTCGTTTTTATGTATTTAGATAGAATGAACGCTAAGCACAAAAGACCAGCTGTATTCTGGGGACTTGGTGCAGGAGTGGTTGCTTCTTTATTTATTGCCCTGGCATTTAAAAAAATTGCAGGAGCAACTCATGCTCATGAAGAATTATTTGAAGGAAGCGTTATGTTGATTGCTTCTGGAATGTTAGCTTATGTAGCCTTCTTTTGTCACAATGCAAAACAGCATGTAGAAGGAAAAGTAGACAAGGCAATTGCGACAGGGAGTTCTTTTTTATTATCGATGACTGTTTTTTTTGCAATCATCCGAGAAGGTTTTGAAATTGTTTTATTCTACGCAGCTTTAGTGACCTCAGGTATTCAAAGTACTCAACCAGTTTTTATTGGAGCATTTGCAGGATTAGTTGCTTTAATCGCTTCTTATTACGGTTTAAATAAAATTACGAAGATTATTCCAATTGGAACATTCTTTCGTGTATCCAGCGTGCTACTATTTTTAATGGCAGTGTATTTTGGATACGAAGGGGTAGGTGCTTTTATAGAAGGACTTGAAGAACTAAAAGTTATTTAAGCTTCTAAACAAAATCACAAATTAAATTTAAATTAACAGGGAGAAGAAATTAATATGAGTACAGAAATTAGTAAAAAAAATGGTTCAGGAAAATGTCCGGTGATGCACGGAAGCATGACACAATCGGATCAATCACCAACTGCTTGGTGGCCCAAATCACTCAACTTAGATATTTTGCATCAGCACGACAGCAAAACTAATCCACTTCCAGATTTTAATTATAAAAAAGAAGTTAAGAAATTAAATTTCAAAGCATTAAAAAAAGACTTATTAAAACTAATGGAAGATAGCCAAGATTGGTGGCCTGCAGATTTAGGAACCTACTCTGGTTTGTTTGTCAGAATGGCTTGGCACTCTGCTGGAACGTACCGAATTGCAGATGGTCGTGGCGGAAGTGGAACTGGTAATCATAGATTTTCTCCCTTAGATTCTTGGCCGGATAATACCAACTTAGATAAAGCGAGAAGATTATTATGGCCTATTAAAAAAAAATATGGAAATAAATTAAGCTGGGCAGATTTAATGATCTTAGCTGGTAACATGGCTTATGAACATGCTGGATTAAGAACCTATGGATTTTCTTTTGGAAGAGAAGATATCTGGCATCCAGAAAAAGATGTGTACTGGGGTTCTGAGAAAGAATGGTTACAAGATTTACGATACAAAAAGAAAGAAGATCGTACATCACTAGAAAATCCATTGGCCGCAGTGGTGATGGGATTGATTTATGTAAATCCCGAAGGAGTGGGTGGAAAACCAGATCCGTTAAAAACAGCGCATGACGTGAGAGAAACATTCGGCCGAATGGCAATGAATGATGAAGAAACTTGTGCATTAACGGTAGGTGGTCACTCTATTGGAAGATCACACGGAAATGGTGATGCTTCTAAATTAGGTAGAGAACCAGCCGCTGCTGACATTCATGAGCAAGGTTTAGGCTGGAACCAAAAAAATGGTTTAGGAAAATATCAAGTTACCAGCGGTATCGAAGGTGCTTGGACATCTAATCCAGATAAATGGAACTATGAATATTTAGATCTATTATTAAACTATGAATGGGAACTGAAAAAAAGTCCAGCAGGAGCTAATCAGTGGGAACCGATTAATTTACCTGAACATAAAAAACCTAGAGATCTAGAAAATCCAAATATTAGACATAACCCAATCATGACAGATGCGGATATGGCAATGAAAATTGATCCAAGTTACAGAAAAATCACGGAGCGTTTTTATAAAAATCCAAAATACTTAGACGAAGCATTTGGAAAAGCTTGGTTTAAATTAACTCATAGAGATTTAGGTTCTAGAGCGAATTACATTGGACCATGGGCGCCAAAAGAAGAACTAATTTGGCAAGATCCAGTTCCTACTAATAAAAAGAAATTTAATGTAGAGAGTGCAAAAAAATTAATTGCGAAAACAAAAATAAGCGCAAGTGATTTAATTGCAACTGCATGGGATAGCGCAAGAACGTACCGAAGAACTGATAAACGAGGCGGTGCTAACGGTGCACGAATTCGTTTAGCTCCTCAAAATAAATGGGAAGGTAATGAACCGAAAAGATTAGGTAAGGTGCTGAAAGCTTTAGAGGGAGTTGCCAAAAAATCAAAAGCAAGTATTGCTGATATTATTATCTTAGGAGGAGTGGTTGGATTAGAACAGGCGATTAAAAAAGCTGGCTCAAAAGTGAAAGTTCCATTTACTGCTGGCAGAGGCGATTCAACTCAAGCACAAACGGATGTAAGTTCATTTGCGGTGTTAGAGCCAATTCACGATGCATTTAGAAACTATGTAAAAAAAGATTACATGGTTACACCAGAAGAGTTAATGTTAGATAGAGCATCATTGATGGGTTTATCTGCAAAAGAAATGACTTGTTTGATTGGTGGAATGAGAGTGCTAGGAGCCAATTTTGGTGGAACCAAGTACGGAGTGTTTACGGATAAAGCAGGTGTACTAACTAATGATTTCTTTGTTCACTTAACTGATATGAAATATAGTTGGAAACCGACTGGAAAAAATTCATATGACATTATTGAGCGTAAATCAGGCAAAGTTAAATTTACCGCATCTAGAGTAGACTTGGTTTTTGGATCAAACTCAGTGCTACGAGCTTATGCAGAGGTGTACGCACAAGATGATAATAAGGAAAAATTTGTTAAAGACTTTGTAGCTGTTTGGACCAAAGTCATGAATGCAGATCTTCCTAAATTACACTAATATTTGAATTATAAGCGCCATTTTTTTATGAAAATGGCGTTTAACCAACTATGAAAAAATATATTGTACTTATTTTTTCTCTCCTTTTTTTCTCCCTTCCTTCATTTGCAAACACAGAACTCAATAAAATAGCTGATGGTTTTCAATCACCTTGGTCCATCACTGTTGTTAAACCTAATTTATATTTAATTACGGAAAAATCGGGAAATTTAGTTTTGTTTAATAGAGAGATGAACAGCAGAAAGAAAATTTCTCATAACTTGAACGTTTTAGAAGATGGTCAAGGTGGTTTATTAGATGTGATGTATCATAAAGATTATGTATACGTTACTTATGCTGAAAATAGAGGACAGGGAACAACAAGTACTTCAGCTGCAAGAGCTAAATTTAATGAAAGCAAATTAGAATTTATCAATATCTTTCGAGCAGAACCACCGATTGATAGCGGATACCATTTTGGATCAAGAATAGTCATTAAGGATGATTATGTATTTCTTTCAGCTGGTGAGCGTGGAGGCGAAAGTATTGCTCAAGATCCAACCAAACATCCGGGCAGTATTATTCGCATTCATTTAGATGGAGCTATTCCAAAGGATAACCCAAAATTTAAAGGTAAATCTAATTGGCTTCCAGAAATTTATCAAATAGGAATTCGTAATGTGCAAGGTATGGCTTTGTCACCTTATGATGGAGAAGTGTATATGACAAATCATGGAGCTAGAGGAGGGGATTGGTTTGGCAAAGTGAATTTTGCAGGTAACTATGGTTGGGACACTTTGTATTGGGGAGGCACCAAATATTCTGGACTTGCAGGAGGACCCAAGTGGTTACCAGGCTTTGATAAACCAATCACATACTACGTTCCTTCAATTGCTACCTCTGCTTGTTTAATTTATCAGGGTAATGAGTTTCCAGAATGGAACGGTCATGCTTTAATTGCATCACTACGAGAACAATCTTTGCGTAAATTAGAATTTAATAAAAATAACCCTCATAACGAAACTATTATTTTAAAGAAAAAAATTGGAAGAATTAGAGATGTAAAAATAGACTTAAGTGGAAAAGTCTTGCTGTTAACGGACCAAGGTTTCTTGTGGTCTTTAAGTAAAAAATAAAAATATTTAATGAAAGTAATACTTGACTTAGCTATAATTGTTATGTTATAACATAACAAATGAAAAATATAGATATAGTGCTTACTATTATTAAAAAATCTAGCCGGCCTCTGACGGCATATTCAATTTTAGAATTATTTAAGAGTAAAAAATCAGTTCAACCAATGACTGTATATCGAGCTTTAAATGATTTAATTGAAAGAGGTATTATTCACAAGTCAAATCAAAATAAAACTTTTTTACTATGTAATCATTTGCATAACAAAAAGCACAACCCAGCAATTGCTATTTGTAAAAAATGTGGTGATACGGAGGAATTAAAGTCAGATTTGTTTAACAATTTATTAAAAAAATATTCAATCAAGAAATATTCATTTACTAATTATGAAGTGGAAGTTTCAACTACTTGTCGAGGCTGTACCTAATGGAACATGCACATGAACTTCCAGAATTTTTACATTTTTTAGAAGAAATTGATTTATTGAGAGGATTTGTTTTTGGTTTAATTCACACTATTATTCCCGTGGTAGGTTTTTATTCAGGATGGAGTATTAATCGATTAGTCAAAGTTGCATCTAATGGTTATATTGCTGGAATATTCGGTGTTGTAGTTGCACATGTTATTGCCGATTTTATTGCAGCGTCCTTAGATCCTAACTTAAAATCTGCAGCATACGGAATTGTTTTGGGCGGCTTAATTCCTTTAGCTTTAGTTCCTTTGTTGGAAAAAATGGTTGTCAAATCAGAACATCATATTGTGGTTGGAGATCATGAGGATATTAAGAAAGATTTAAAGAAAAAACATAAGCATTAATATTGTTATTTTCTAATTTTTAACAAATAAGTTAGCTTAAAAGTAGCGGTCCATGCAATTAGCA
>ERZ651776.290-NODE-290-length-73940-cov-7.603157_pt1 | contig 73940 bp, 46 predicted proteins | sample MGYA00514761_ERZ651776 | MGnify/ENA metagenome assembly ERZ651776
GAATGTGTTTGAAACAAATATCGTCGTTCTTCACGATCAAATCCCACACATCCCTCTCCCCCATCCGTCTTTTCTGCGCTCTCGTCCTCACTCCTCCGGACATGATGTCTTTCTCTGTCGTCTTTTAACGTTTCATGTGTTTGGTGTTAAAGAAAGAAAAACAATGGCGTTTTGACTGCTGAAATGCCGCACTTCGTCTCGTCACTTTTCCCCTAAATGCGAAAGAGAGAGACGCGCTTTCTCTCTCACCATCTGTCCATAAAATCAAGCGTCGTCGCGCAGAAACACAGAAAACGTTATTCGCCATAGACGCATCGATCTGATCGCGCAGAAAAAGAGAGAGAGATGACGGACGAGGACGAGAAGAGAAGGAAACAAAAGGAACGATTGGAACGAGTGAAGGGACTCTTAGAGGCGAAGAAGAAGAAGGAGATGGAGGCGAAAGATTACGTAAAGAAGAGCGAGAAAAGCGAGGAAAAGAGCGGTGATGGGAGAGGTATCGGGGCGAACCCGAGTTTTTTAGCGCCGCGCGGCAACAACAACAACAAGAAGAGAAGCTTTGAGGAGCGATTCGGAGGAGGAGGGAGGAAAGGTGACGACTCTGTCGCCGTCGGTCTTCGAGTCGGCGAGACCGGTGGGAATGGTGCTCTTAACATCAACGACGAAGAAGGAGAACAAAAAAACGACGACGACATAGACCCTCTCGATGCGTTCATGACGAAAGAGATAAACCCGGAAATCGCGGAGAAGGAACGTGCGGAACGGAAGCGAGTCGAACGAGAACGGGAGGAGCGAGCGAACATGGACGAAGGGAAACAGAGGAAGATGTTGAAAGCGTTGGTGAACGACTCCGACGACGACGACGACGATGGGAATAACGAGAATAATAGTAGCAAACCGAATGAGATTATATACATTCCAACGAACAAAGTAAAGTTGTTCGTCGGCGCTTCCGGCGAGAATGTGAAACGAATGCAAAAATCGAGCAACTGTCGCGCGCAAATAAGGAAGAAAGCGAAAGCGATGTACGAAGGCTTTTCCGGGCAAAAAGTCGTATTAATCAACGGCGACGAGAGCGACGAGAACGAAAAAGACGACGCGAAAACGTGCGTGGAGTTGTACGGCGACAACGAAGCTGTCAGAACGTTTAAACTGTTACTCGAAGACTTGTTCGCTCGCGCCAAGAAAATGAAAACTGAGAGTCGCAAACAGGACCGCGATCGGCAAAAGGAGAAGAGGATGCGAGAGAAGCGCTTGTTTCACTTGCGACACGCCGCAGATTACGAGCGTCTCGGCGTTCCTCTCGGCGCGCCTCGTAAAGAGATTGAAAAAGCGTACAGAAAGTTGATGCTCGCTTTACACCCGGATAAACACCGCTCGAAACCGACGGACGAACGCGAAAAAATCCAACGCCAATACGACGACATGCGCGCGAGTTACGACAAGTTATTAGCCGTGGACGAAGAGAACATTCAAGAGACGAAAGTATTGGGAAAAAAATCACACGAAGACGAGTTAGAGAGTTTAGTTCCCGAGGAGGAAAAACGCATGGACGAGTTGAAAAGAAAAATCGAAGAGGCCAAGGCGAACGTTTTGTCGTCAACCGCCGCGACGAAGACGCGTTTTACCACCACCAGTTGAAAACGAGATATATAGCAGCGTAGAAATATGTTAGAATTGCGTAGTAGTAGAAGAGTAGTAGTTAACTGTTAACATCATCAAAACGTTCGCTCGATGCTCGTATTCGGTAAACTTCATAAAAACTGCCGAGGCAACCTTCTCCACATTAATTAAACACCTTGACCTTTTCTACGCGAGCCGAAGAAGAATTAAACAAAATGGGAGGATGCTGCACCTGCGTCGGCCGCAAAGGTTTGTGGTACGTCTGGGCGTTTAACGCTTTAATCGCGTCCATTTTCTCCATCATCGCCGTCTCCCACGGCGCGGTCTTCGACAAGATCATCGTCAACAACAAATCCGCGAATGCGATGCTCGACGGTGCCATCGCGTGCATCTCCTGCTCCGTGTTCTTAAACATCGCGTACCTCGTCATAACGGCGCTGATTTTGTTACGGAAAACTATAGCCCTGAATGGTGCCGGAGCCGCGTTTGGGTTTATGATTGCGCTGTCGCTGATGATGTTCTTTAACCAAATTCAGGTATACGATTTGTGTTCGTTTCTCTCTTTCTCTCTCTCGAGCGCTTTCTTACTTTGGCGAATACATCACAGATGTCGCGCGTATATATGCTCACAAAATCACGCATTTCCTCTCACAACAGGTTGGATTCTTCCTCCAATCGATTCACCCGTGGATTGAGGAGTTCATCGCACCAGCTGCCGGGAAACACTGGACGTCCGAGGACGACGCGACGCACGAAGCGCTCGTCGCGTTTGCCTATTTAAGCGGATCGACGTACGTCGTATTAACGTTCGTTTTATTCTGCGGGAGCGGTGGGTTGCAGAAAAGCATGATGGACGACGGACCGAGATCGATTGAGTTAGAGCATAATAACAGTAGTAATAATAACAATACCAACAACGCTTAGCGTTAATAGCAGCGAATACATGCACGGCGGAGAGATACCTATTTAGTAGTACTTTTGTAACCATTCTTCACTCATACACACAAACACATAAACACACGAAAAACACTCACCTATTTCTGCCACATCATGCCGCCATCTTTCCCGACGACAGGGACGTTTAAATTGTTATCATTCAACAAACCAAACGCGTTCATTTCTCTCGAACGGTCTCCGTTTTTGAAATGGTCCGCGCAATCAAAGGCGTTCGAAACCGGGAAGTTTTCCCACGTCGTGCACCCGAATTTACCGGTATTTGATGACGATTCAGACGACATTAAAGGCAAGAGCGATCGTGATATTATTCCTCCTCGATGCGTGAACATCGCCGAGGAAGAGCGGAACGCGTTCGGGAGTGAAGCGAAACACGTGCAGACGTTAAGCGCGTCGATGTTTCACACGGAAAAACAGTTCAAAAAACAGGTGGAGATGGTGTCGTTCGGATGCGAGAACGTCAGTCACGTGTTGTTCGTGAGCGGAGACGAGAAGAAAAAAGAGCTGGACGCATTGAAAATGCTTAAAATTGCGACGAAAATGAGACGAGATGGGGACATTCCGGACGAGATTAAATTCGCAGTCGTGGCCAATCCGAATACGGAGAACGTATCGGCGGAATATTTAGAGGAGAAAGTCGCGGCTGGCGCGGAGTTGATTATCACGCAGCCGTTTTTTGATTACGAGCGTTGTCACGAGTGGGTGGAGAGTGCAAACCGGAGAGGCGTGTTGAGCACCACTAATAGCGGGATCAGTAATAGCAGTAGCGCATCGTTAGTCATTGGCGCGTGCGCGCCTTCGAATAGAAAAGACGTCGAGTTTTGGGCCAAGCTCGTCTACGGAGACGATCAATCCGCCAAAATCCTCTCCTCGTCGAGTTCACCCATAGCCAAACTCGCTCGAGAATACGAACAAAAAGAGAGAGAACTAACCACGGCGTTATACAGGGACTGGATTTTTGAACGGTGCGAGCTGCGAGCGGTTGCCGCGCTCGGTCACGCCGCGAGCGCTGGGGTTCACTTCATGCCGGTTACGCGAATCGGATACGACATCGTCAAACATTTAGCGAGAAGAACGAGAGAGATGGAGACTATGGAGGAGAACGCTTGATGGCTTTTTCGAGCTGGCCGAGAGAACGTTTGTTGTAATTGAATTCATGTAGTAATAGTAGTTGGAGTAGTGATAGTAATAGTTGTTGTTGTGCGATTTTTCCTCTGCGCTGCTTCATTTTTTTGACTGCGGATACAAAATAAATGAGAACAGACGAGAACGGGGGGCGTCTTTATCTCGTGTATTTTCACACGAAATTGCTCGACTTCCGGTGCGCTTACGCCAGCCTCTCTTTTCTCCCTTCCTCTCCATCTTTCTCTCTCTCTCTTTCTTCTTCTTTCTCTCTCGCGCGTAAAGCTCGTTCCTCTACATTTTAGGGGAAAACTAACACCTAGAAAGAAGTTTGTACTGACAGTTTACTTTTGTCTCTCTTTGAATCACACAAAACAGCAAGCAAGAGTTTGAAGCGATTGCGAATTTATGTGGATGCACGCTCCCGTTGAAGTGGGTTTCGATACAATCGTCGTTTGGTGGTAGGAGCGGCGATGATGATGCGCACAGCAGCAGATGCGAGAACGAAGAGGAAGAATCCACATTCAACCCGATTCGGTTGGTATATTTACCCTCCGACGTTGTCGCGGAGAAAATCGCTTCGCGAACATCGCTGGTAAAATACATCGTGCACTTGTGGGGGTACGGGACAAATGACGAGGAGTTGAAAACGAGCGTGAGAAAAGGTAAAGACGAGGCGTGGTTGGATCAGTCGATGACGTATAAGTTGACGTGTTGCGACTTTGGCGCGACGAGGAGCAACGAGAAGAGCGAGGTAATGCGGAGGTTATCGAATTTAGTACCCGGGGCGTTTGAGCCGCGATCTAAGGTGAGCTTAGATCAGCCGAGAGTTGAGTTTTTATCTATGGAGGTGAAATCGACCGTTCAAATAGATTTAGGATTCCAGGGCGTGCGGATGTTTTTCGGACGCGTCGTCGGTAAAGACAAATCGAGGAAACATTTGAACTTGTTAGATTTGAAGAAACGGAGGTATTTAGGACCGACTTCTATGGAAGCACACATGTCGCTGATTATGTGCAACATGATTAAAGCGGAGAGAGAAAGGGGTGGACCGGTTTTAGATCCGTTTTGTGGAACCGGAAGCGTTTTATTAGCCGCCGCGGAGCTCGGGTGTTTCACGTGCGGCTTTGAAATCGATCCCAGGGTGTTGGAGTTTGGTAAAGTAGACGCGAAAACGGGGCAGAAATTGGACGTGATTACCAATTTCAAGGACTATGGGTTCAACAAACCGATATTTCTGATTCGTGGTGACGTGCACAAATCACCTCTGCTTAAAGTTGTAGAAGATGAAGTAGAGAGTAGGTGTAGAATTAGTGGCAGCAGCGACGGCGGCGAAAAATTTGCGCCGTTAGATTTAGAAAAAATAGAAAAGCGCATCAAACAGATGGAAGGTGCTTTCCAAGGCATAGTTGCCGACCCGCCTTATGGTATACGCGAGCGCGGTCGCAAATCTCAGTTTGGGGGCAAACGGGGTAAAACGGAACAAGACATGATAAACATCGGCGAGCGATTCGACAATCACATCCCGTCCACGGTGAACTATCCGCTATCCGAAATTATGGACGATTTAATGGATCTTTCCGCGAAAACGTTACCGGTTGGTGGACGCACGTGCTTCTTCCTCCCCGCGGATGTGCAACAAACGAATCCGGAAACGGATTTCCCTTCTCACCCGTGTTTACGGGTCGTCGCGCACTCTTTGCAAAATTTTTCGCCCACTTGGGGGAGACGATTGGTCACGTACGAAAAGATCGAACCGTTTGACATACACAAACACTTAGAAAACGTTCGCACGCGTGAACACCTGCGTCGAGTGCTTGAACAAGACGTAAACTACTTGGATCTCACCGAGCGCGTAAAAAAATTCGTCTTTGCGGACGAAAAATCCAACGAGCGGAAAAAAATCCAGCGCGATATCATTCGCCGGGCGTGCAAAGAACATCGGGAAGGCGTCACGTTGGACAGAGAAACCATCCTTGAACGTCGCGAACGAGCGAAGTCGCTGAAAGAAAAAGACCAGGGCTTAAAGAACAGAGGGAAGAAGACTTGAATGTTCGTTGTTGTAATCATTTCTTTATCGATGTTGTGTTTGCAACAATCGCGTCCAGCTTCTGTTCCAGAGCAGCCATCTTGGACAGCACGTTTGAAAAACCGTTCACGATCTCTCTCCTCAGCATCGCCGCGACGTCTTCTTCCCGAATCTCGTCGTCTTTTCTCTTCTCTTCTCCTTCTCCGGCACACTCGAAGTACACCTCCTCTTCTTTCGTCGTCGTCGTCCTCGCCTTCTTTTCCTCCTTCTCGTCCTCCTTTCCTTCTTCTTCTTCTTCTTCTTCTTCAACTCTCCTCCTCTTCGAACCGACACGATTCATTGGCGTCCCGTTTTCGTTCCACATCGACGTGTCGTGCCACTCTTGCTGCTCGAGGATTTGCATCAGCTCCCGTTTACTCATTCTGTGTATATATACTCCGCAGCAGCAGCAACACAGAGAGAGAAAGACTGCAGTATTTTTGACTTTTGTTTTCCCCAAATGCTTCATTTTTCCCCTACTTCTCTCTCGTATTAGTACACACCGCTTTCTTGTCGGAGGATGACGACGACGACGCACGTACCACACGCGAGAACGCCAGCAGTAACTCCACGACAGATGTCGTCTTTATTCGCCTCTTCTTCTTCTTCTTCTTCTTCTTCTCGTCCAGCGGTTCGTTTTGGACAACACAAACCCACGGGGAAAAGAAGATGTGAGTCAGCAGCAGCGATAAAGATACGGTCGGAAAACGAGGACATGAAGCATCCTCATCCGCTCTCTCCGTGCGTTTCAGAGTTGAGCGGTACCAGGAGGTATCAACAACAGTACCAGTTTCACGAAAACGCGGACGGCGCGACCATGCGATATATGGATAGGTCGTTCCAACTCTTGGGAAAATTCGTCCCACCAGCGGGTCTGTTGTGCCTCGTGTCCATGTTTTGCGCGACGGTGTTTAGCGTTTTTTTTGCCGCTTTGTACGTGTTTAAAGAAGTCGTTTCTGCGTGCAGAAACGTGATGAACGCGTGTCAGGCGGTGATACGATCGGCGGATGCCATCGAGAGGGCGTGTAGCTCCGTGACGACGACGACGGCGAATTTGGATACCACGACGGGGAAGATTGACGCGACGGTGGTTAAGATTGACGTGTTGAGCGAAAGCGCGACGAAGGCATTGTCAGATGCCGGAGTGATTCAGAAACGGGTCGCGGATTTACCGAAAGATGCGAGCAATACTTTGTTGGATGCGATTAGCGCGGTGAGCGTTCCAGTCAATCAGAAGTCTGTGTTGCCGAGTAAAGCGGAGTCGTTGGTCGGGACTTCTTCGCCGGAGGAGGAGAATGCGAATAAGAACACGAACACGAGCATTTTAGGCATGAATATCGACGGTAGACGAATTGGCGCCGGTTGGATTGGTAGCGATAATAATTACAGATTCCACTTTTCTGCGACAAACACTTTTAGCGTAGGCGAGTACGTCGCCGTGAAACGAACGAATAATTTGTACACGTGGGGCGTCGTGGAGAATAACGAAAACACTGATCCGTCGTGCATGCCGGACGCGAATTGTCCGGTTGATGAGAGCGTGGATGCGGAGAAAACTGGTGCGACGTGCGATTGGCCACCGAAGAAAGAGGACGCGGTCGGTGTAGACGGAGGAAGGGGAGGAGGGGGAGCCGAGCGAGATTCGTTCAAAGAGGACGAGTTGAACTTCTTCGAGCGCGTGAAAAAGTTTGCGTTACCGACCGGTTTGGCGCCTGGACAAGTCGAAAAAGAATACAGAGTTGTCGTCGAAGTTTCCGCGACAGTGTATCGGTATAAAATTGTCCCCGCTTCAGAATTAGGCAAGCGTTACTAATGTTGTTCATTTTTTGCTTTCAATACACATCCTACTGCAGTATGTATCCGTGCGTCTATTATTCTAAATTGCTGATACTATATAAACTTTACTTTATTCTTCCGTATTGATGGGACACAAAAACGAAAGCATCGCCTGGTTCACTACTCTTTGCGTGTCGTCGGATGGGTGAACTTTGTCTTCTTTGGGAACTTTCGCGGTTAAAATCATCTTGTTTGGGTTCCCGAGTTTGTTGTGAATGGCGTACCCGTCGATAACTTTTACGCCGTTCTTCCTCGCTTCGCACATGGCGTGCTCGTGAAATCTCGCGACGTACTCGCCGTTTGATTTGTGTTTCTTTTGCGAGTTAAACGTGGACCTCCACAAAAGTGTGTTGGAAAAACCGCACACGGATGGCGAAAATACGCGCATGAGTTGCGACAGCCTACTGGCGTAAAACATTTCGGATTCGTACTCCGTAAATTTTGGTTGAAGATGCGCGCGGTTTCGTCGACCACCCATTTTCAAAGGAAACTCCGACTGACGTTCACGAATCATCGAAGGAAGTTCCCATAAGCCACTGTTCAAAACTATGACGCTCGGTTGCGTTCCTGCTGGCATGCGACCGCGTAAAAGTGAACGCGCTTGCGTCGCGAACTTTGCCTCGTGGTCGCCGAGACCAAAGTGTTCATTTTCTGTCGTCTGTTGCTCAAAGTTTGCGTCGTTTACAGCGGTAAACTCTGGCACCGGCCATCTATCTTCGACGTAGTCGTGGTTTAAGACGAAATCGGCGCACGTCGCCGCCGCTTTTGCCACGTGGTTTCCCACTAAAAATCGTAAACTCAAAACGAGGACGTTATCGTAGTCCTTCCTATCGATGAGAATAACGTCCTGGTCTCGCTTGCGATTTTTTAAAGCCTCTTTCGACGGGTCCACGCCTTTCTTCCCCATGTCCGCCGGTTTCTTCCACTTTACGCTCGAAGCCGCGACTCGATAGCCTTGATCTCTCAACGTGTTTAGTAACGTCTTCCACTGGTGTCTGGTCGTCGAGTCGCCGACGAACATGAACCACGGGTCGTTCGCTAAATTTTCAATCCGCTTTAGTCGCTGCACTTTCCTACTTTCGCTATTCTCGTCGCCGCCGCTTGTTTCGTGAACATTCTTGTCGTGAAAATCGTTCGCTTTTACCGCGTTTCGTTGCGAGACCGTTTCTTTCTTGTGCACCTCGACCGCTTTGGCCGCCGAAATCTTCCTCGCGCACGATCCAATCGCGTCATTATTCACTTCTTCCAACTGCCCAAACGCATATCCGTCACCGTTTTCGTGCGTATACCACGTCGGAAGTGCGTTTGTTTTCTCATCCTCCTCGGTTCTAAAAAAGCCGCTCCTCGCGCTCGCCGAAGCGGCGATGCCTAAAACTTCGTCCAATTTGCCGTCGTGAAAGTCCACGTCCGTATTTACCCCCGGCCAACTCCTCGCGTTCGCATTCGGAAATATCTCCAACGTTGGCACGTTCGCGCTCGTCACGCCACCACCCCCAAAACTATTACTCTTCGAGTACGCGTCGTCTCTTAAACATCCTGCAGACGACGACTTCAGCGTCTTGTTCGTAAACTTTGGCATCTTTCGCAACATCTTCTCGATGTCTTTCCGCAACGCCTTCTCGTACGATTTCGGCAACTCTGCTTTCATAAGCGAAGGATCGTCCGCGTTCGTCGCGGATTCTTCCTCTTCGTCGAAATCCTCGTCTTGTTGTTGTTGTCTCATTGCCTTCTTCTTGGATATTCCATCGATGCTCTCTTCCTCCTCCTCCTCTTCCTCCTCTTTCCCTCTCGTCATCACGAAAACCGATTTCCAAAACGTCTCCCTCGCCTCTTTTATTTTATCCACGACGCCACCGCCGGAAAAAATCCTCGGCGCGTCCGTCCCGTGCGCTCTCGCCAACACCGAGTTGTATTCGACCACCGACTCGTCTCTTCCCGTCGTTTCGATGGCGAAAGATTCGAGTTTTTCCGCACCTTTCCCCAACAGAACGAAGAAACACGCGAGAAAGAAAAGACACGCGAAGAAGACCCAAGAGGAGGAGGACGACGCCGCCGCTGCCCCCCGGTACGACGCGCCCCGGCCGACGAGGAGGCGCTCCATCGTTCTTCGTCTCGTCTCAAAGTCTCTCTCCCTTAGAGAGAGAGAGAGAGAGAGAACAGAGCGCTCCCTTGTTTTGGGGGGAAAAAGTTTCTCTCTCTCAAGCAGAGACGAAAACAGCATCGCATCAGAACGCGAAAACGACAAAACGCGACGAGCGTATGGAAAAAACGAGAGAAAGACATCATCACGAACACACAGAAGAAAGTGCGTTTTTTCGCATCCTATTCGAGAAACAACAACAGAAGAGGAACAAAAAAACAAAGAGAGAGAAGGAAAAAGCAGACCTTTTTTGCTTTTCTTCACAACAAACAAGAGAGTGAAAACGAGAGAAGAAGATTTTTTGTTAGACAAAAAAAAAAAATCAAACGCTCCACAAAATCGGGGTTTTATATATACACACATACTCTGTTTAGATGACGAGCACGACGACCGGAAAAGAAGAGAGTTGGGATCCGGAGGAGTACGCGATCACGCCGTCCTCGTTCGAGATCGTCGCGAAAGAAAAGGTACAAATCGCGAAAAAAGGAGGGAAGAATAAAGGAAATTATGATGATGATGATGATGATTACGACGAGCAAAACCCACAACGACGACGCAGAGAAGACAGAAACGCGATGATGCCGACGTTGAGCGAGAAGATGTGGGAGAAATTATACGGGAATACACCGAAGAGCATGGAGTCCTTAAACGCGCCTTGGCACGCTTTTTTGGGAGAGGAAGAAGAAAACGCCAAGGAGGATCGAGGCAGCGTCGACGACGGGTCGGGGAATCAAAACCAGCTGATGCGACAGAGGGAGAAGACTGATTCTTTCGCCGACGCAAAGGCGGCGCCGATTACTGTGCAGTACGCGAACACGATTGAAGCCATGAGAACGATGCATAGTCATGCACTCGTGAGCAGCGGTAGTGGTAGTGGTGGTAGGAGTGATGCTTCGGAACGAAACAGAAGCGAAGCGAACACCGCCGCGTGGTTTCGCGGAAGGTGTTTAGCCGTGAACTGCGGCGAGGTGTGCACGGCGCAAGGGTATTTGTGCAAGTTTCACAGAGTCGCAAAATCGGTGATTTTGGAACGGGACAAGAATAAGGAGGAGGTGCGATGGTGTCATTACTGTAAAAAAGTCCAAAAGTTGAACGAGTTTACCGAGGAGAGTAAGACGCTGTGCCACGCGAAGTACGTGTTGAGATGCAAGAGGAGCAAGAAGAACAGAGAGATGAGTCAGATAAAAAGACAAGAGAAAGCTGCGATGGAAGGTAGAAGCGGTGCGGCAATAATGATGACAAGCACGCCTACTACGACGGCGATGGACGAGCATTCGAGAGAGCAGACATCCAATACAACTACTACCGATGGGACGTCGTCGATGGACGTTGGCAGCGCTCGCTCGGGCGGAAGTGGAAATATCGCGAATATCGCGAATAACAACGCCGTGACGTCCAACGCGCAACATTATTCAGAGAAAAGAAAGAAGGCTTTGAAAAACAACCGCAAATCGAGGGAAGGCACCCCAGAGGAACTGATGATGTCGCCGGAGAATCCGTTCTTTGCCAACCTTCTCGAGGAGAACTTTTTATCTCCAATGGGTAATATGAACACGAATAACGATGAGTTCGACTGGACGTCTACGATCGAAATCACTAATCATCGCGTACGCGTAGACGCGCACCCGGCAGATTTCATGGTCGATAACGAAATGGCCGCTGCGGCGGCTGGGACGGCGATTGTGAATCCGAACAACGCGATCTGGAAAGAGTTGAGCCAAGCTGGTCTCGTCAACAACGACGATCATCAAATTGAATACGCTCAAATCGCTCCTGGATCGACGATTTTGTCCTGGCAAAGCTTCCGCCAAATTCATACGGCTACCAGAGAGGACTTCGTTATTCCGGACGATACGCTGAAGGAGAACGACTTCACGCGCGGCAAACCAGTGAGGGATTCGTCGATATTTTTGCGAAACTTTATGTCGTACTCTGGATTTCGTTCGCGCGGTGGTTCGACTCGCGGGCGCGCCTCGACAGAACAGGCAGTGCATGCGCGAAGATCGCGCGGAAATGATGGATCGATTGAAGTCTTCAAGACCCATCGATCGCACTTGGCGTGGGTGGAAGAAGCTGGAGCTCCGCTCGTTGCTGTCGTTGGTCGCCCATTCATGGTTCGTTTGGGTGCGGACTTTCGTGCAAACGAGATCACAGCTGTGCGAGCTTACGGTGCGTTTGGGACGAGAAAAATATCTGCCGACGAGTTCTCGCCGAGCGGCATCGCAACTTTCCCGGCGGAAACTTTCGCCTCCATGGCGAATTTCAACGGCACCGGTGGAGGTTTGTTTTGGATTCAGTTTGAAACCGTGGATGATCGTTGCTCGATTCCGAAACCTGCATTGATTTTACCAGATTTACAAATGGCTGTGGATACGCATCTCGCCTTGCGAAGTTTACGGAGCGAACACGCGATGCGTTGCGCCATTCAGGATATCGGCAGCGTACTTTCCTTCGCGGAAAGCGGGTACATGTACGAAGATGAGATGCGTGAGTGGTTACGAAGCATCATTCGCCAATGCGAACAATCTCCTCCGTTTCAAGACAATGCGAGATCTTTGATTGCTTTGTTGCAAACAGTCGCAGATGAAATAAAGGAACACGAGAAAGAAATGAAGCCAAAAGCTGACAGAACGATGACGAAAAACAATTATTCGGGCTCGTGCGAGGCTACGGATGTTCATTCGGATTCAGACGTGTTGTATTGGGTTCCAATTAACCCGAATATGCACGAATACGAAATTAATGACTACTTCGAAGAATGGTACGACGACGATATGAATGAGTTTCGATACGGCAATCGGTGCGCGATGATGGTGTACGGTCAGGCTGTATATGGCGCGTGTTTTCTTATCCACTTGTTTCGCTTAGCGAGTCTTTTCAACATCCATCCTTTGTGGGCGTTTTGGTGTAACGGCTCCACGCTCTGGCTCTCATTCAAAACTATTTTCACTCCCGGAGCAATGAAAGAGTATTCGAAGCCGAGATATTTCTATTTGGCTGTGTGGTGGTCGTTCTTCTGGTACGGACGAGTGGTCACGCCAATCATCATGAAGGGGCATGAGCATTCGGAACGCGCACGAACGATGTTGACCGTGTGCATCTTCGTCGCGTGTACGCTGGGATTTTGGCACTTGAAAACGCGCGACGCGATTGTTGGGCCAACTTTCACAGTATTGTTCTGCTACTACGAATTCATATACGCTTCGATATATTCCATCGTGCAAAATGAAGATAGGATGGTTCATATTCGAACTTTGCTCACCGAGTACGTGCTCGTTCTAATCGGAGCAGTCTTTACGACGTTGTATTTGCAAGTTGCCGCGAAATCCCTCGCACTTCGAAGGTGTAAAGCCAAAATGCACGAAGCGAGGATGTCTTTCCGGGGGAAAGTCAAAACAATTTAAGTCGTTCTAGATTCAATCCACGGATATATTCTGTCTCGCTTTTAGCGAATTGTGTATTATATATAATATATTTCCTTTTATGAAACTACTACCTACTGTTACTGCTCCTATTTTTACTAAATCGTTTGAGTCCAACGGCTGACCAGTCTGTCTAACGAATTCACGTCTGCTCCTCGCATCACGTCCATTTTCATACCGTATCTGTAGAGAACAAAAGTTGGCATGGCTTGAACTTCTTCTCGCGCCGCGATATCTTGCGCTTCGTCGACGTCCACCTTTAGAAATAGAACGCTGCGGTACTTGTTTAAATTCATGGCCGCGTACGCCGGGGCAATTTGTTTGCACGGACCGCACCACTTCGCGTGAAAATCGACGAGCACTAACTCGTGATTTTGAATCAAAGCGTTGTATTCGTTCATATCTGAACATGCTCTCGGCCCGGCGATTGCTTTGAAGCTTTTTTTGTTCGGTCTTTCCGATTTCTCGACGCACTCGTTGAGCTCGTTGGCGATGTTTGCATCGCCCGGCAATCGAGTCCAGCATAAGAAATAAGCCTCAAACGCGTCGCTGAATTTTTCTTGTTTCTTCAAAGCATCTGCTTTGCGCAAAAGCGCTTTGACGTAATTCACGTCCCCATCCAATACCGCTCGAATGGCTTCGTTCGCGTCGTCCAACGCGCCTTGGTAATCACCAAGTTTAGATTTCATCAGCGAGCGATTGCAAAGCAAAATGGATACACCAGGGGTTACGACCCTCACCTTCTTCTCGCTCATACCAGTATCCATAACTTTGGAATACTCCGCCGTCGCCGCGTTTATCCCGGCCGTGTACGCGTTCTTGGCGTCCTCGAAATCGCCCGCGCGAAAGCACCCGTTCCCGGTTTCCTTCCCTATAAACACCTGTCTCAAACTCGCGCTCAAATCTTTCAAGTTCTCCTCGCACTTCCTCGGGAACACATTTTCCTTCTCCATCTTTTGAAAGCACTCGCGCACTCTTTTCGGCGTAAACCCGTCCATCTTAATCATCATCTCCCCGCTCGCCATCCGCGACGCCGCTTCGATATCTCCACTCAAAGTCAATTCCGTGTTCAATTTCTCCACCGCTTTCACGCGCTCTGGTTCCAGCGAGACGCTGAGAAGTAAACACCGGATGACGTTCAATCGATTCTGCGTTGGTCCAGCGCCGGATAAAGCGATTGCAAGGTTCGAAAGCGCGGAAGACGTCGGGTGTGTGTTTATGGAATCGCAGTAACTGTTTATCGCGTCGTGGTATTTCCGTCGCTTGTAGAAATCGTTTCCCTTGAGACGCGCGTGCTCGGCCGCTTTTTTTTGCTCCTCTTCGTTCTCTCCTTCCAACATGGTAGTGGTGTCGCTGTTACTGTCGACGGGGGGTGTGGGTAAATGTGCGCGTTTGTGTGTGTGTTCTTGTTCGTTTTAAAGTATAAAATGTGCTGAAATTTATGAAGCTTCTTCTCTCTCTATTCTTTCTCTCTCTCGTCTTCGTCGACGAGCGCACGCGCGCTTCTTTTCACCTCAGGCTCAGATAAATAGTGTAATCAATGCATTTTCATTATTATTGTTGTTATATACTTTTAAACATCATCGCCTGTTTTCGTGTTCTTCTGCGCGTTCGATCGAGCGTGGATCTGAACGCACAGTTAAAACTCAAAGATACGCGAGCCGCGCTCGACGAGAGAGAAGAGAGCGAGTTTGGTCTAAAACCATCGCCTTCTAAGATAGCCCGTGAAAGATGCGCTTGCTAGGCTCAGCTCGATATTTCGTAATCACATTTGTCTCATAATGAAATTCGTAATTATATTATTTCGCATCATCGCCTGTATCGAACGTCGATTTCTTTCATGCGCACCGACGTCAAAGAGAAAGAGAGAGAGAGAGAGAGAGAGAGAGAAAGAGAGAAGAAAAATACGCGACGGAAAAAACAAAAGTCTCTTTCTCCGTCTTCTTAGGCTCAGGAAGACAGAGATAATCATGACATTATCAGATTATTATTGACGTCAATTGTTTTCATCATCATCGCCTTTCGCGCGCGAAGAAAGAGACGAAAGAAAAATGGCACGAAGACGCGCACCTTGCACATATGCTTCGAAGCATACGCGAGGGAAAAGTTTTGTATCTAATTTCAGCTCAGAACACAGTTTCGTACATTTGTTTGTAATCACGAGTCCACCGCAAAACACATCCAATCGCGGCAGAGAGTCATAAGAAATTGAATGTATTCTCTTAGCATCATCGCTGAGTGAGGCGTGTGCCAAAAACCACCACAAACGCCCCCGAATACAAAACACCAAACACCACGCGCAAAAGAGAAGTGAATGTCTCGCATGTGTGATCAGCTTTTTTTGCCCTAAAACCTTAAACGCCTTTTTATTATCTCTTTGCCTTCAGAGAAAGAAATTTTCTCGCACAAAAAACAACACGTAAAGAAGGGTTTGTTTGGTCGTCGGGACAGAACGTCATCTTTACAACAACAACAACGCAATTAAATCACCGAAAAGAGTATGACCTCTATAGCTTCCGCCGTTTTAACGAGTCGATGCGCTCCGTCGTCCTCGTCCTCGTCGTCGTCTAAACGAGAAACATTAACAAAATTTTCAATGACGACGAAACCCCGACAGACGATCGCGGTGAAATCATCAAACGCTTTTGCGGATGATGAATTGTACGTCCCACCGGGAGGTTCCATCGTGGACGCGTCCGGGTACGAGATGTTTTCGTCCGCGTCCGGTATAATTCGCTCGGAAACGCAGGCGAATATGGTCGTCCCGCGATCCGAAGCTGGCGATCCGTTTCAAATGCTCCTGAGGCAAAGAATCGTCATGCTGGGGAACCAAGTGGACGACTTCATCGCGGACGCGATTATTTCTCAGTTGCTTTTGCTGAACCAACAAGACCCGACGAAGGAAATCAAATTGTTTATTAACTCGCCCGGTGGGTCAGTCACGGCTGGGATGGGGATTTATGATGCCATGCAGTTTGTGCAGGCGCCGGTCGGGACGGTGTGCATGGGGTTGGCGGCGAGTATGGGGGCGTTTTTGTTAACCGCGGGAGAGAAAGGGAAGAGATTGTCCATGCCGAACGCGAGAATTATGATTCATCAACCGTTGGGTGGTGCGAGTGGTCAAGCGGTGGATATCGAGATTCAAGCGAAGGAGATGATGTTTCATAAAGGACGATTGAACCAGTTGATGGCGTTTCACTCCGGGCAGCCGGTGGAGAAGATTGACGCGGATACGGATCGAGATCGATACATGTCGCCGCTGGAGGCGAAGAATTACGGGTTGATTGACGAGGTTATTGGTGGTGACGACGCTGGGTTGAAGATTGAAGGCGAAATGGCTGACTTTAAGAAGACCAAGGCTGAGTACGTCAGCTGGGGGAATAAGTAAGAAAAAAAAGATTGAGGAGAGAGAGAGAGAGAGAGATGGGAAGAGGAGGTAGCGACGAGAGCTCGACGGAGTTTTTGATATCTTTCTTCCTCCTCTCGCGATATCTTTCGTGTACGTAGGAAATGAAATAGAATTTGTTAATACTAAATAAGATACATATACAGTAAGATGATTTTAACGTCATAACAGAAATAGTGGATAAAGCGCGATTTTTAGAGTCGTTTCGTAGTTGTATTTTTCACAACGGAAAACAAGAAAATTTATTAGTATCGCTCGACTATGTGTTCGTATCATTTTGAATGCGCTCTTGTTGTTGTTATTATTATTGTCGTATTATGTTCTCTTCGAAGTCTCTCTCTTAAAGAATCATAAACGTCTCAAACTCTTCTTCTTATCCACCTTCTTTGCTTTCTTGACGACGTTTGCGTTTTCGCCACCGGCGGATGCCTCTTTCCCTTCCTTGCCGCTGCTACCGTTTTCCTTCCCGGATTCCGACAACGAGTTTCCATCCTTCGCATCCAGCACGTTGCCTTTCTTCTTCGCGGTCGTTGCCGTTGCCGTCGCCGCACCGCTCCCCTCTTCCACTTTCGCCGCGTGAACTTTCGTAAACATCTTCGCCCGGGCAAAGTACTCGTCGTACTCCTCCAACAACATCCTCGCCGCCTCCTCGTTCAACGCGCTCTCTGGAAACGGTTCAATCATCAAGCACCGAATGACCATCAAAACGTGCCGCAAACCTAAATCTGGCTTCCAATCTCGTTTCAACGTGTTCACGCAAATCTCCCCGGACGGTTGTCGTATGTTCGGGTGGAAAATTTTCGTCAAAAAGTACCCTTTCGGCGCCGACGTCGGGTAATCCGCGGGAAGCACCAACTTCATCTTAAACACGCCATTTTCAAACGGCGTGTTCTCTGGACCTCGAATTTCCGCGTACACGTCTTGTACGTTCGATTCTGTCAGTTTTACCTGTTGTTTTTTTGCATGTCGGTGCAAGAGGAAAGAGAGAGAGAAATCCGTTACACGTAAGTTTTGAGCGCGAAAACACCACGCCTTTCAGTAAAAAGGGGAAAAGAAACCGAAATCCCATCATCTCTAACCGCCCCCGCCGTAAACGACGACGAAACGATCAATACTATACGAGAACAAGAATAAAGAGAGAACTAAAAAACGTACCGTGATTCCTTCCGCGGGATTCTTCTGTAAATCTTTAATCTGTTTCACGATGGCGTTCACCGTCGCGGACGAGAGGTGTTCCATTCTTCTTTTCTTTCTAGGGGGGGTTGTTGGGTCAGACGAAATCTGATTTTTTGGAACCAACAAACAACTAAAACGCTCTCTGTTTTTGCGCGAGAAAAAAGGAGCGCACAACAAGCACCAATCGCAGCAGAGAGAAGTGCGTCGCTGTCGCTGTTCTTCGCGGAGAAAGAAGCTTCTCTCGAGTTTCAGAGCGGTGTTTTTTCTCTCTCCCCTTTTGAAGGGGGTGTGAACAGGAGTAAAGTTTTCCCTTCTTTTCTCTCTCGTTGTTTTTACCTAAACCCTATCGTGAAAAAACCCTAAACTGATTTTTGTCTCTTTTGTTCCCTCCTTGAAGAGAGAAAAAAACATCGGTGTTTTCTACGTCAAACACATCACGCGCAGTTTATTTATGCACATTTCTTCGTCTTCTTTCTCAACTGGAATGAGTGTTCCAGTAAGTGGTAGCAAGAATACTTTGTTGTTTCGGCGGGATACTACTTTTTTACCATTATTCAAGAAGAAGAGTAGTATTATTAAGAAGAAACGAATGAAGATGATGAAGATGACGAGGATGCGCAAGAGAGATGATGAAGACGACGAATTTGATGACGACGATGCGCTCACGACGACGATTCAAAGACAAGACCAAGAAACGTTGCGATGCAAACACAAACCGTTGTTTCGAGAGGACAAACCGTTTTTACCGCGAAAGATTTTCTCCAACGTCGAAGGGACGTGGGCGTTTGATACCGTCTCGAGACGGTTGCACGAAGATATTCTGGAAAGAGTCTTCAAGGACAACGCGAAGGATATCTTAAAAGACGCGTCTTCATCAGCGTGTAAGAAATTACGAAAGCTGCAATGGGAGCTAGAGAAGAACGAAAAAGTCACGTACGTGGAGGAAGATGGAGGCGAAGACGTGGAGACGTGGAAAGCGCTCATGCGGGAACACGTGCAAAGTAAAACGAGATGGCAAAGTATCCCGTGGTTGGACGCGGAGTTTTACTTTTATCGCAGAGTGTTGAGCGCGATCGGGTATTTCGACGCGAAGAGCGAAAACTTTGGTAAAGATCCGTTTAAGAAGGATAAGAGGAGAGGGTTGGAGGCGAGTTTGAAACCGGCGGTGAATTTGGCGAAGAAGTTGAAATCGTTCGACGCGAGGAAAGAGGCGGATTTGAGGAGCATGGTTTTCGTCTCTTTGTGGGGAAATCGAGCGGATTTGAGCATTTGGGCGGCGGAGGACGCGGAGAAGGCGGCGGGAGAGTACGAGAGCGGCGGAAGCGATGGGGAAGACGAGGATAAAAAGAACAAGAACGCGCTCTTAACGGACGATTCAAAGGCGCTGTGCGCGTATTTAGCGAGCGGGGAGTTGAAGGGTAAATCGGTGTCTTTAGTCGTGGACAACGCGGGATTCGAGTTGGTGTGTGATTTGGCGTTGGCGGACGCGTTGACGGCGGTGTGCGACAGAGTTGTGTTGCGAGTTAAAGCGCACCCGACGTTCGTTTCGGACGCGACCGTCGAGGACGTTTGGGAACACGTGGATTTTTTAGAATCTGCGTCGTCGAGTAGTAGTAATAGCAGCAGCAGCAGCGGCAGCAGTAGTAGTAGTGGTAAAAGTAACAAAAGCGATAAAACTAGTGAAGAGGGTAGGGAAAAAAGTAAAGATGTCGAGGCGCGAAGAAAGATGGCGTCGCGATGGAAAAGCCACCTGTTGAGCGGTCGGTGGGTGGTTGAACCCGATTTTGCGTGGTGTCAGCCGCAGCCGTTTTGGAATTTGCCGGCACTCGCGAGAGCGTCGTTGAGTTCAGAGCTCAACGATACCGGTTTAACGATAATCAAAGGCGACGCGAATTACCGTCGACTACTCGGAGATAGACTTTTTGATCACTCAAAAGATGCGTTTGAGGACGTCGTTGCGTACTTTCCGTCGCCAGTGGTTGCGTTGCGAAGTTTGAAAAGCGAGTTAGGTTGCGGCATGCCGAAAGAAAAGTGCGAGAGCGCGAGGAAGGCGAGGAAGGATTGGATGACATGCGGTGTATACGGCGTCGTTCAGTTTGTGAGACATCCGGTGCAACAAACTGCGGTGGCGGATGCGGTCGTGAATCAAGCAGATCCGTTCGCGGATTCGCACGAGCTGCAAAAAGTGCTAGTGGCCATAGCCAACGCCTGCGCGGAAATCTCGGAACGAGTAGCCGCGCAGCCGACACTATCACCGTCGGAAAGAGGCTACACCGGGGAAACAAACGAATCCGGAGACGTGCAAAAGAAACTGGACGTGTTTTGTGACGACGTTTTTGAGAAACATTTGATCGAACGCTTACACAATAACGAGAGAAGCGTCGTAAAGGCGTATTTCAGCGAAGAACGAAGCGAGAAAATGGCCAAAAGCGGGGCGGCCGAGGATGATTTTATCGATTTCGGCGCGTCGTTTGTCGTCGTCGCCGACCCTTTGGACGGATCGCGCAACGCCGATATCAACATTCCCGTCGGTTCCATTTTTGGTATTTATCAATTCAAAAACAACGAAAAGCTCGAAGACGTCGTTTTGAAACCAGGACGAGAACTTATCGCCGCCGGATACGCGCATTACGGCAAAGCAACATCCTTCGTCTGCGTCCCTGGACCAAACGCGAACGCCTGCGAGTTTTGTCTCGACGAGAAAACGAAAGAGTTTAAACTCGTCAAAGACAAAATAACTATTCCGGAACGCGGTCAAGTCTACTCCTTGAACGATGCCAGAGAACCCGATTGGCCGTCCGGTTTGAAAAAATACATCGACGACGTGCGCCGGGGCGACGGCGAAAGCGGGAAGAAATACTCCGCGCGATACATCTGCGCGCTCACGGCTGATTTCCATCGAACGATACAAGAAGGCGGGTGGTGCGGAAACCCTCGCTCTCACTTACGCGTCGTGTACGAGTGCAACCCGCTCGCGTTTGTCGCGAAAGCCTGCGGAGGCCGCGCTTCCGACGGCGAACGAGACATATTAGACATTCTCCCTGCTGACTTTCACGAAAAAACGCCGCTCTTCGCGGGATCTAGCGAAGATATCGCCGAGATTGAAAAGTATGAAAACGTGAAACAAACCGAAGGTGGCGGGTATAAGATTTAATATGACATCATTATTTTCCACTCGAGTAAAAAATATCAACAAACACACACAACACACACACACTCTAAAAAGCATCATGTTACAAGAACCAGCGCACCAAAAAGGCGACGGGCCGCAATGTCAAGCATCAACAAAGAAAGGTAAGAATACACGCGCGCGCCAGCGCTCGAGAGAACGTTGAGTTTTGTCCGAGGGAAGGCGCGCCGTAAAAGCGCGTTTGTTTTCCCGAGGAGGTTTCACACTTTAGGGAGATACAAAACTCTCTCACCAACCGAGCGCGCGCGCGCGCACTTTCGCGCCTCTATTTTTGCGCTAAACTGACGATTCTCCTTCATCCCTCTTCTCTCCGTTTGGGTGTCGTTACAAAAGGCGAACAGTGCAAGCGTCCAGCTCAAGAAGGTTCCAAATTCTGTGCGCAACACTCCTCTGCTGCTTAAAAGAGTCTCTCGTTTTTGTATCTATAAACGAAAGAAAAACGGAAGAGAAACAAAACTTTAAAAGAGAGAGAAAGAGAGAAGAAGCGCGTGAGTCTGCGCTGCGCGATGATCACGACGAGAAGAAGTGAGAGAGAGAGAGAGAACGCGCGTAGTATATACTCCGAGACGTAATAAAAGAGAGACAACACATGCGTGATTTTACCACAAAACGAAAAAACGTTTCACAGAAAACCACACTTCTTTTCCCCCCCATTCTCGTACCTACTAAGAACGCGGTGTTGTTCGAGAATACTAAATGTCGTCCTCCGATCGACACCCACCCTCAGACGAGGAAAAAACGAAGAGACGGAAACGAATAAACGTCTCGGTCGGGATATTAGGCCACGTGGACTCCGGGAAAACCTCCTTAGCGCGAGCGCTTTCGACGTCGTTTTCAACCGCCTCGTTGGATAAAAACCCGCAATCGAAACTGCGTGGGATTACGCTCGACTTAGGGTTCAGTTCATTCGTGAACAGACGAGAGATTTTAACGAGAGATGGTAAAGAAACGGTCGAAGTGGACGTGTGTTACACGATGGTGGACTGTCCCGGGCACGCGTCGCTGATTAAAACCGTCCTCGGGGGCGCGAGTATTATCGATTGCATGATTTTAGTCGTGGATGTGAACAAAGGCATCCAAACGCAAACGGCGGAGTGCGTCGTCGTCGGGGAGATTGCGGTGAAGAAATTGATCGTGTGCTTGAATAAAATAGACTCGATAGAGGACGAGGAGAAGAGGAAGGCGAAAATAGTGCAAGTGGAGAAGAAGATACGGATGGCGTTGTCGAAATCGAAATTCGCGAGTCTCGATTTCGTGGCGACGAGCGCCAGGCCGGGGGGAGGGAACGATCAAGACGTTGGGTCGAAAGAGACCGAGGCGAAACCGATTGGGTTGGAAAGTTTAGTGAAGATTTTAGGGGAACGCGTGCCTAAGGAAAGATTCGAGGAGTTGGAGAGTAAGGCGACGACTTTGTCGTCGACTTCTGCATCAAATTTTCTCTTCGCCGTGGACCATTGTTTCGCGGTGAAAGGGCAAGGCACGGTGCTCACCGGTACCGTTTTGAACGGGTCGTGTAAAGTAGGCGATTTCGTGGAAATTCCGCATCTGAAAGAAGAGAAAAAAGTGAAATCTATGCAGATATTTCGAGAGTCGACGGATAGGTGCGCCAGAGGCGACCGCGTAGGGATGTGCGTGGCCGGTTTAGATCCGGAAGGATTAGAAAGGTTCTTAGTATCTTCACCGAAAACGGTCCCGACGTTTGACCGGGCAATCGTAAGTTGCGAGAAGATTCGTTTGCATAAAAGTGAAGTGAAATCGAAAGCAAAGTTTCACGTCACAGTTGGACATCAAACGGTCATGGCCAAGGCGATTTTCTTCGGCGACGCGAATAGTAGTAGCGGTAGTAGTAGTAGTAGCATTAGCGCCGCCTTGACTAGTGAAACGCTCGCAGGTGCAGTAGGGACGCTCTCGTTGAGTAATGGCGATACCGGCGGAAACAATAAAAAGCAGGAATTTGATCGTCAACGAGAGTACGCGTTAGCGAACGAGTTGCTCCACGTGAGCGAAGTCGTGAAGAAAGAAACAGTCGCGGCGGAAGACGAAAAGAACAACGACTCTGAGAATCAAAACGAAGATGAAGAAGACGAGGACACCGCGAACGTGTTCGCCAAGTACTGCTACCTGGAATTTGAGAAGCCCGTCACTGCTCCTGAAAATGCACTTTACATAGCCTCAAAACTCGACGTTCCAGAAGGTTCCAACGTGTGTCGACTGGCGTTTTTTGGCAAAACGCTCTCCTGCGCCGACGCCTCCAAATCACCAAATTTCGCCGAAGAAAACTTACGTCTTTTCTCCGTAAAATCACGCAAAGGTACAATCGAACGTGCAGAAAGCGACAATCGCACGTGCGTTTGTAAAGGCATGTTCAAAAAAGAATCCGATTTGTCCAGTTTCCGAAACATGTTGGTTTGGATGGACTCGAGCGCCGGCGGCGCGAGAGGTCGCATCGAAGGCTCTTTCGGAAAGACCGGTAAGTTCAAAGTCTACTTCGAGAAGGAAATCGATATCAGCAACGCAAAAACGAGTCGCAAGATTACCATGCGATTCAAACGATTCGTCTACGACAAGAGCGAGAAGAGAATCATGGATCAAACTGGTTTGTAGATATTATTTTTATGAAGGAGAAAGCGGAAACGCTTTTTTTTAAAAAACGACGAAAAACATCACAACTGTAAGATCAGAACTGTAACATCAGAACTTAAGCGCTCGTATTCTCTCATCATTCAAAAGAAAGAACAAAATGGAAACGAGAGAGATCACTCCGGAACAAATCGTCATGATAATTGTTTTCGTGGCCATACCCGTAGGCTTGATTGGTTTAATCGTTCTGTTTTCATTCGCGTCGTGTTGCGGGTATCAAATAGCCGTGATTTCTCCAAAAACTTCTCGTTTAGACGATGACACGTCCTCGTCGTCGGGAACGATAGGGTACAAGCACGAATACGACGTGCACGACGATGAATCCACGGACAATGACTTGGAATCGAACGCTGTGAAGACGCCGCCGAAACGATATTCGTTGATTCGCTTTATATCTAACGGGAATAACAAAAACCAGACCAAGTGAGAGAGAGAAGGAAGGGGTTTTCAATTTGCACTTTAATGTCTGCGATAACTATTTATATACAACTACAACTTGCTACTACTACATACACCACGATACATACATTAAGCATTCACTAAATCCGCGCACTACTCGCTTAATTATGCTCTTTCCTATCCAATTTCAACCGCGTCAATCGTCCTCGTACACCTGGCACTGCCGCTCGCGCTTGATGGCGGGATCGCACAATCTTAAAATTCCGGCTTCGGACCACGTCTTCACCAACTCTCCTTCTAAATCAAACGCGTGGCTTTCATGCGCGCGCAACTGAATCGAATCCATCACCGAGTGTCGTCCATCCATGGTGGTAAAATAGTGATACGGTGCTCTCAACGTGTCTCCTTCCCAAGACCGTTCCAAGGACATACCGTACACCGCAACCTTCCCGCATAAGTGTCTCGCGATGTAAATCGCAATGAACCCACTACTCGGTGATACACCAGTCGACAAGTCTCGAAACTTCTTCCGCTTGCTCGGACGTAACTTAAGCAGTCCTTCTCGAAACGCCCTTAACGTCCATCGCGCTCTCGTGGCCACGCCGTGCGCCATGCTAAACACCTTAACGTCGCCGTCTCTTTCTTTTCTCACCGTCGCGGCTAAATGCTCAAACTCTGTCGTTCGCGCTCTCGTTACCACATACGACGCCCCGGCAGTATCGGCAAACAGAAACCCTTTCCCCATCTTCTGATTAAAAATCTGCGTCCACTTTCTATTCAACACCCTCAACGTCGTCTTCTTCCCGGCGAACCGTTCGAAATATTTCGTCGGCGCTTGGTTCACTCTAAAAACCGCGTCGTGATTATCGATGCGCTCGCCTTGTTTCCTGTCCCCAAACGTCGTCAAAACGCCTGAATTTAAAACGACGGCGCACGTCCGGTAAAACTTCATCGACGGATCGTTATTCTCGTTGGAATCCCCTCCTCCGTACGGCGCCGAAGCCGGTAAATTTTTCGACGGAAACCGTATCCGATCTTTCGGTTGTAACCGTCTGTGATTCTCTACCGTTAAAAACAAATCTTCTACTTTGTAATTAAACGGTGATTTTGTTATCTGCAAGGCTACGTTCGTCATCGAGGTTGGATTTTGTATCAACGGTCCATCTCGTCCTCCTCCTTTGTCTTCCTCTTCCTCTCCAAAATCGTTCACATCCACATTCACCTTCTTTGTCTTCTTTTCTTGGTTCGTCTCATCTCCTCTGCTACTACTACTCCCGTTAATTCCAAACATTTCGTTCATCTCCATGTCTTGGTACTCTCCAATCTCTAAATCCTCCAATATCGCGTTCTCGTCGTCATTACTTCTCGTCCTCATCATTTCATCATCTTCAACATCCATCAACTGTATCTTCGAATGTTTTTTATGCGACAGAACGATGCTCGCGAGCACGGCGACGATGAGGATTCGGAGCACGACGTTCTCGATCGTCCTCCTCCTCTGCCTTTTCGACGACGAAGAAGAGGAGGAAGCAGAGGAGGAGAGTCTGCCTTTCCGCATCTCAACAAAGCAGATAGAATACGCGTTGGGGAAAAAGTGGCGAAAGAATTCAACACAAAAAGACTCTCATAAGATATAAACAGAAAGAAAGATGACGACGATGAGCGCTCTCAAAACCCCTCGTTGTTGTTATTGCGCGTGTTCCTTGATGAAGAAGAAAATGAAAATGTTGCCCTTTTCATCATCGTCGCGGAGCAAGAAGAGCTGCACGATTGGTAGGGGACTGAGTCATCACCCCACGGGGAAAGAAGCAAAATCATCAACATCAACATCATCCTCATCATCATCGAAAGAAGAGGGAAAGACATTTTGGATCGAAACTACATCGAAAGAGTGCATCTTAGCCGCGTTGGAGTCGGGATGCGCGTCTGCGTTCATCGTCAGCGATGAAGCGATGCTTGATAAGTTTATGAAATTCACGACACATGCGGATGTGGGAGCTGATGCTGCTCGAACAAGCGGTGAAAATTTTGACGGAGGAAAAACAAAGACATCGATGCTGCGATGGTTTCGACGAGAAGAAGAAAACACCAATGCAAACGGGGGAGGAGGATCGTTCGTGGTGGAATTTTCGAGCGGCGAAACAATCGCGTCGATCGTGACGATTACGAATCCAGAGGACGTGTCGCTGGCGGCGAAGCGAACCGGCGTCGTCGTGGTGGATGTTTCGGAGAACGATTGGTCGATTATTCCCGCGGAAAATTTAGTCGCCGCGAGCGCGGAACGAGGAGGTGAAGTCGAGTTCATCGCGTGCGTGAAGACGAGCGAGGAGGCGTTGGAACAGTTGGAAGCGTTGGAAACTGGAGTGAACGGGGTGGTTTTGAAAACGGACGACGTGAAGGAGGTGCGATTATTCAGCAAAGTGGTGGATAAAATAAAGAAAAGAGGACGAGAGAACGAGCGACTGGAAGTCGCGAAGGTGACGAACGTGAAGAATTGCGGCACGGGTGATCGAGCTTGCGTGGATTGTTCGACAAATTTTAAACCCGGCGAGGGTTTGCTCGTGGGAAATTTCGCCAACGGTTTGTTTTTGGTACACTCGGAATGCATCAGCGGAGAAGGGTACGTCAATTCGAGACCGTTTCGAGTAAACGCAGGGGCTGTGCATTCGTACGTGCAGATGCCCGACGGACGAACGGGGTACTTATCGGAATTGAAAGCCGGCGAGGTTGTTTTAAGGGTGAACGCGGAAGGCGAAACCGAAGAAGCGACGGTTGGACGCGTGAAAATTGAAAGGAGAAGCATGGTTCTCGTCGAAGCCGAAAAAGATGGCGAAACGTATTCGTGTTTACTTCAAAACGCTGAAACGGTTCGATTGATTTGTAACAATAAAGGCGAGGCGAAATCGGTCGCGGCTTTGAGAAAAGGCGACGAGGTATTGATTAAAATCGGTAAGCAAGCGAGGCACACGGGAATTGCCATAGATGAAGACACGTGGTGCGAGCGGTAGTTTTGTCAGTTAGGAATAGTCACGCGTGTTGTTCTAGTCTAGTAAAATGTACACATGTATTTAAAGCTTCGTTCTGCGCTTCTTCTTTGAAGACTCGTCGTCATTGGTTGGCGGTCTCGCGTTTCTGGGGAACTTAATTGGCGCAATAACCGCCCCAGACGGTTTCAAGATTTTCGGTTTCGTCAATTTTCTGAACTGTTTATCCGTGTTGACGTCTGCTCCAAGGGGCGTTCGCATGCTGCCTTCGTAGACGGCTTTGGAATCGTAGCCGCGAGGAAGCTGCTCGACGTTATACGCCGCGGCTTTCTTATCGTACCTTTCCGAGATGATAACGCGCTTCAGTTTGGCATCTTTTCTAGATTTCAACGCCTTTTCGCGAATGGCGTCGGCTTTTTTGTTCTGGTCGATGATCCATTTTGGCGTGCTTTTGCGCTCTCCTTCCCAGGCGCCCCACCCCGGGAGTAAAGTTGGCCTTTCCACGTCCGGAAGTTCCTCTTCGATGTCTTTAAGTTTCTCCTTTTTGAACGCCTCTTCGACGTCATCACCGGCAAATGCGCGCGAAACTAACGATTTTTGGTCGTCTAATTCAGTCGCAGCGGTAGTTGGAAAGTCATTCGCGTCGTCGTTTATATCGCCGCCTTCTTCTTCAACGTACGTTCCGTTGGCGATGGCTTTTTTCTTTTGCTTCTCCTTCTCTGCCTTTTCGGCGATGTGACGCGGTTCTGCATACAGCTCAGCTTTTTTCATCGCGGCAGCCTTTCTCTTCTTTTCATCTTCGTCGTCTTCCATCAGCACGGGTTCAAACTTTTCAAATCGCGCTGGAGGTCTGTTGCGCAGCGCGGCGCGTTCGCGAAGAGCTCTCGCAGATTTCGAAATTGGTACCGTTTTCGCTGGTACCGGTGCCGCTGCTTTTTTCTTCTCCACTTCTTTCTGTTGTTGCTCGGACTGTTTCTCAGTTCTGCTCTTCTTCTTCATAGTCGCCGCGCCAGCTTTTTCGGCAATCGCTTGCCACTCCTGCGCGTCCTTCTCGTCGACGATGTTCAAATCATCGTCGTCGTCAGAGCCGTCGCCGGAACCGTCTCCGTCATCTTCCCGCTGCATCTCCTCTAAGATCGCTTTAGCCGCTTCAGCTGTTTCCATCTTCTTTTTCTCCTGCGCTCGCTTCATAAATGGTAACGCAAAAACACCTTTCGATAATCCTTCCGGCATATCCTCGTCCCCGCCGTTGGCTTGGTACAAAGCGTCCAACGCTTTTTGCTTCGCGCGTTTGCGCCTTTGCTCTGGATCTTCATCTTCAGAATCGGACTCACTCTCTGAACTGCTGTTCGTGCCGTCGTCGTCGGAGGTTTCATCTCCGGGCGCGTACACTTTCTGCTTCAACTGTTGCGCCAACCGATGTTGTTCGGCCATGGCTTCTCTCGTACCCGGCAAATGCGCGATGCCTTTTTTTATCGCTCTTTTCGCCCATCTGGACGTGTTGCGATGTTTTAACAACACGCGCTCGCGCACGCGAAAGTATTCTCGTCGCTCTTCAGCCGTTCGACCTTCGCTATCTAATCCGTTTTCATCGAGATCGTCATCGTCCATCGTCAAACCGAGATCCTCGTCGTCGCCGCCGTCTCCCATCAGCTCGCCGTTCTTTTTCGCCTTGAGCTTATTCGCTCTCTTCTCGCGTCGATGATAGTCTTTAGATTTGATTTTCTTTAACCGCGCTGCTTTTTGTTCGTGATAAAACATCAAAGCTTTCATTTTTGCCAATCGCGCGCGTCTCGCTTTCGCTTCTTCCGGATCCATCTTCGATAAAGCCAGTTCTTCGGTTTTCGCGATTTGTTCTTCGTCAGCTGCCTCCGCTTCATCCTTCAAAATGGCGGCAATTTCTTTCTCCATCTCAGTTCTTGGCTCAAAGTCGTCTCTCAAAGCACCTAAAGTATCTTTCCTGTTGATCATTTTCTTCGAGGATGGGTCGAACGTGAGCGTTTCTTTCTTTCTGTTTTCTTGGACGATAGGTTGCCATTTGCCGAGATCCTCTTTGTTCATGTCGTACGCCGCGGCGCGGGTCATTTTTTCCGTCACCGATTTCCTCGCCGGCTGTTGCGTAGCTTCTTTACCAGAGATTCGCCGAAGCGCACGTAACGATGCGCCGCTTAAATGTTCTTCTTTTCTAGGCTTGGTGTCGTCGTCGTCGTCGTCACCGCCGTCGTCGCCCTCGTCTTCATCGTTGGCTATCTCCCCGGTGGATCGTTTCGCTCTGGTCAACGCCGCAATCGCATCCTCTAACGTCAACGTTTCTCCGTTCAAATCCACCGGCGCGTTATACTCGCCCTCTTTCTCGTACTCTGTCACCGAACCGGGTTTGGGTTGTTCCAACCTCCTCTCTCGTCTGTTTTCGCCTAAAATATCGTCCAACATCTTCTTCCGCTTATCGTCCTTCTCGTCGTCGTCCAACGCTCTCGTTTCCTCGTCGTCCTCGGAATCTAAATCGACTCGCTCCTCCTCGTCCAACGCATCGTTCACGCCTCGCACTTTCCTCTTCTTCGCGACGGCGGTTACGGACGGTGGTACTATTGCGCTTCTTTTAACGGGAGCAGCAGCATTATCGCCGTCCTCTGATTGTGAATTTTTGCTCGTCGTCGTCTTATTCGTCTGCATGGCTCTCGCAATCAGCTCGCCATACCCGTCGTCGTCTTCGTCCTCTTCTTCTTCTTCCTTTCTCTTTTCGTCGTAAAACCGCATCCCTCGATACGTCTCTTTGTCCTCCTCTGCGAACGCTTCGTCCTCGTCGATTTCTTCGTCCGTGAAGTCGTTCGGTAAATCGTCGTACGCGTCGTCTGAATCCTCGTCGTCGTTTTCTGAATCATTTTCTTTCGTCTTCTTCTTCCTCTTTTCGATGTTGATTCCGCCGCCAATGGTGGTGTTCCCGGAATTCGTTTCCGTCGTCTTCTTTGAACCATTATCACGACCACCACCGCTCGTCTTCTTCGTTAACTTCTTCGAGTTGTTGTTGTTGTTGTTCTTATTCTTAGTATTATCTCGATTTCGTCGCGCAGACGGCATTATTAGTATTCTCACGTCGTATGCAACACGTAGTGCTTTGTGTGTAAGAGTCGAGAGAGCAGCAGCCGCTCTGAAAAAGTGGCGTGTGTTTATTAAAAAAAAGCAAGCGAAAAAAAAAAGGATGATGTTTACTCACATCCCGTGGGCCCAGTGTTCCATGAATTCGTCCCAGTCTTCCGGGTCGGCCCAGTATTCCATGACTTCTTCCCAGTCGGCGTAATCTCCTTCCTCTTCCTCAGAAGAGTATAACTCTCCATCTTCGTAAGACCAACCATCTGGTAACGGGCAGTCGTTGTCGAGGAGGTATTGTACACAGTCGGGATGTATGTTCTCGTGCGCTCTTCGTACCGCCTGAGAGTTCCACGGCGCTTTGGCGGTTTCGCGCAAGTACTTCAAACAGTCGAAGTGACCGTTCTCGGCTGCAAACGTACACGCACTTTCGTCAAATTTATCATACTTACGCTCAACAAGATATTCGAGTATGTGGAGATGACCATTTCCAGCCGCCCAAGCGGCAGTTCTCCAATCCCAAGGCGCTTTGACTTCTTCGCGTAAGTATTTGAGTACCTCGAGATGACCGTTTCCGGCAGCATCCTTACACGCCGACGATCTGATAGGACACTCATTTGCAACGCAATACTTGACCATTTCCAGATTACCTTGACGTGCGGCCGCATCAATCGTCCATCCATTCCACTTACACTCTTTCTCCTCTCGCGCCCACTTGAGTAACTCGAGTTTATTCGTTTCAGCAACTTTGTGGGAGAAAGAACTTTCGTCCCATCCTAGCCACCACAACGATTTGTTCTCCCACACAAACTCCAAAGTCGATATCGACGACATCTCTTGAACTTTAAAGCCCTTTCTCAAATCACTCGCGCGAGTTGATCTCTTGATCAACTTTCTCGTCTCCGTATTCACCTCGTACAAGAATTTCACATCCGTCGCATTCAATCTCGGAAGAATGTGTTGGAAACAAATATCATCGTCATTCACGATCAAACTCCACAAATCTCTCTCCCCCGTTCGTCTTTTCTGCGCTCTCGTTGTTATCACTCCAGAAGACATGACGTTTGTCTCGCGACACCAACTTCTCCTCTTCTTTTTCTTCTTCCTTCTCGAAAGTCTTTTTAATTAAATGTGTTATAACGATTTGTTTTTCGTCAAAGAAGAAAAAATGGCGTTTTTGATATATTAATAGACGACATTATGAACACACCAACCTTTTGAAAGGCGATGATGATGATAATGATGATACATGATGTTTTTATTGTTTACGTTATTACATATACTTTATTTCCTTCTTCTTCTTTGGGTCGTCGAAGCGAACGACGCAATCGAACATTTCGCCTCGACACAAGCGCTCGGCTAAGCGAGCGTTTTTAATCATGGCTAATTTGAGCGAGTCGCAAACGAATTCGGCGTTGTAATTCGTGTGCACGGCTCGACCCATACCTTCGAGGACGACGAGGTCGACGTTTTCGGAAGCTTCGATGAGTTCGCGACTGGCGCGGCGAAGGTCGATGCAAGGACCGCCGTTACCAGAGGAAACGACGGAGAGTTTTGCCGTCGCGCGTTCTTCTTCTCTCGGCGCTTCTTCTTTTTCATCTTCGTCAAAGTATAGCGCGGATTTGAGTATGCCACCGCACGTTTCCGCGGCGCGATCAAGCAAGGAGGACAATTCGTCCGCGGTGACGTCGTTGAGCGCGGGTAAGGCGTTCGCGACGAGAACGACTTCCGTGCCTCGTCGTAAGAGTTCGACGACAAACGGAAGGACGCCGAGGACGATATCCGCGCCGCTGTTGTCGACAAAGATGTGCGCTTTCTTGTAGCCGTCGTTTGAGGATAACTTCTTTGCAAACTCTTCGAAACCGTCAATTTTCCATGACAACCGCGTCGCGTTTTTTCTCGCCGCTTTGTAAATGTCGAGGATGGTGCCGTTGTTGTACAAATCTACGCACGCTTGCGACCCCCAATCGAAGACGTTTCCGGCGAGTACGCCTTCGACAATTTGAATCAAGCGTTGACTTTCATCTTCCATTTGCTCGAGCTCTTCGAGGAGTTCGGGTAAAACGACTAAAGCGGCATCGTTTTCACGTTGTTTTACGTCCGCGTAAGCGTCGGCAAAACCGCAGTCTCGTAAACACTCTTCTCTCGCTTCGAACAAAGAGGAAAGAGAGATTTTGCCGCATCCAAACGGGTCTTTGAGCAACCGGTCGAGCAACGAATCGTACGCGTTTCGAAACTGTTCCGCGCGTTCCGAGGACGTTTTCTTGCGGTAGTTGTTGTTGGACTCGAAATCGTACGCGTCGTAGTTCACGAACGCGTGGTGCTCGTCCAACGAAGCGCGCGCGCTCGATTTTTCGTGCTCTTCTTCGTCGTGGTTTTCGAGTTCTGAATCTCTCGCGCGTTCCGCGACGCCCGCGGTGAGCGATTTCAACACCATCAGCCAGTACTCGCGATCTTCGGCGCTGATTGTCGTTTTTGCTTGCAAATCAAACGTATCCGGCACGTACGATTCCGGGTTTTGTAACAACGGGTACGGTTCTAACAACGGCGCGTAGTGCAAAACGCCAACGTCAAAGTCGTTCGGCGGCGCGCGCACGCCCAAGTGGCTCGATAAATTCGAATATCCACGTCGATGTCGACTTTGATGCGAGAAACTATTGTGTCTCGGCGCGGGTTGTTCTCTCGCTAAACCTGAAAGTGAATCTCTCGGCGCGCCGCCGCCGTCTAAAGAGTACGCGCGTGCGTTAGAGTCAGCGCCGCTACCATCCGTTTCTATGTGTAAAGCAGCCGTTGCAACGGCTAAAACGTTCTCGCCCGACGACGTGTAACTGTTCGATCTTCGTAGACTCGACAGTGGCGGCGATGACGATTTACCTCCTCCACTCTTACCGTTGTTGTTCTCTTCGCTCGCGGCTTTCGTGGAGTACTTGATAAACTTCTCGATCCACGATCCTCTCGTTTCCGCCGCCCCGAGCTTTTCTTTTGCCGTCGTGTCGCTCAAAAACGCTCCGAGCGCGCCTAAAAAACCTTCGTGCCTTAAAAACATCGCTTTCGTTTCGCCTTTACTCCAAAAGTTCACCGCGAAAGAAATCGTATTCATCGTGTACGCGTGGCCACGAATAAAGTACCCGCCAAAAAATATTCTCTGCAAACCGTGCGCTTTAGCGTTCATCGTCGCCAAATGCGCGATGTTATACGAAATCATTCTGAGCAAAGATAAAGTAATATCCGCTTTGCTATAATCGCTCAAATCACCTTCCTCCATGACGACTCTACCAAACGAACTCGCGATAACGTCGGAGGATAGACCAACTTTAGCGTAATCTCGACCGTAGATATCCCCGACGAGCATATCCACTCGCGCAGAATCCGCGTTTTGCGAACACTTTAACATCTCGTCGTAATCTCTCATCCCGGTTAACAAACGACACAAACCCCAAAAGGTCCCACCGCCAATGTTCGACCCGGATATCCGTTCGTGTCCAGTCTCGGTGACTTTAATAATCGACACCCCAGAGCCGATATTCACGAGCAAATACGGGAACAAATTGTTGCTACTACTATTACTACTACTAGCGCTATAACTATGACTTTCCACGCCGCCGCCGCCGATGCCACCACCACCACTAATACTACCACTAATACTACCACTCGCACCACCTGTCGTCGTCGCCGTCGAGTTAAAATTGTTGACGTTAAAATTCGTATCCACAAACGTCTTCGTATCGTTCTCAAACGTAAACGCCTCGTCCCGAATCGTCTTCAACAAAAAATTCGCCCCTCTCACCGCACACGCCATCTCGTCCTCCTTTTGCAACTCGATCCCGAGCGCGTCTCGAAACGTCCGCTGATGCTTGAACGACCCGCCACCAGTCGCTTTGATTTCCGATTTGTGTTGCCCGAAGCCGCCGCTGTAGTGTAACTTCTTCCGCTCGATGAAATCCAAACACTCCTTTAAACTGGACGACGGGAACCGGCGGAAGTGTAATCGGCCTCCGAGCGTCGCCGTCGTCGTTTTAGAGGACGCTTCTTTCGTCTGTTGCTGACTTCCATCCTCTCCATTCATCGCGTTGGTATCGCTGTTCGCGCTAAAATACACCAGCTTAATCAAACTCCCGCCTAAATCCAACGCGAAATGTTTCACCGCGTCCCCTCGCTGTCGAGGGAGCGATATCGACGGTGCCGCTTGTTGTTGCTGTTGTCCAACGTTTGTAGTATTCGCGGTCGTCGTCGCATTCTGAGTCGTAGAAGCAGCGTTATTCGTAACGCGAGTCGTCGAAGGTTTTAATGCCGACGACGACGGAGGACGTTTTTCCCCATCGGTATGCGCCGGAGAGGACGACGATTCAGACGCTTTCGTCGCGTGTTTCTCAGTCGTGGCAGTAGTATTCAAAGATTTACGAGTTTTGTCGATGGCGGCGCCGTCGAAATCGAGCAACGTCGCCCCGGACGGCGAGCGGCGCATTTCTTTTCTTTACTAAAAAGTCGTCGTCAGAGGCGTCGTTGTGCGGAGGAAAAGGAGTTTAAAATGTGAGATTTTAAGAATACTTCTATAATACACTTCTACGGTAATACTTTTCTACGGTCCTCTCTCTTCGTCGAACACGTTGGCTAAGTTTTCGATGAATCTAGATTGGTGGAGCATGCTGTACCCACCTATGGTGACTTTAATATTGTTGGATTCTTTGCTCGCGTTGAACTTGGCGACGGCGCGAGCTTCGGCGTACGTGGCGCCGCCGACGATGAAGACGATGATTTCCGCTGGTTTTTTCGAGCACTCCGGGGTGAAACCGTCCCACGTCGGCGAGTACTCCGAAGCTGGGAGTTTACCGTTGACGCACTGAGCGACTAACGAGCGTACCAACGGAACGTGTCGAGTGTACACATTCTCGGCTCCTTTTAAAGCGGAAACCGAGGTGCGCATTCGCGCGGCGATCGTTTTCGTTCCAAACAAGTCGCTCGTGCGCGCGTTCTCACCGCCTCGCCGGAGCATACAATCTAAAGCGTCTATTCGTTTTCCACCGACGTGATTAGAAAGAACGCGGATGAGATGTTGACATATTTGTGGCGCTTCGGTTTCGCGTCTCAGGCAGTACAGCGCGACCAATCGCACTTTCTCGGACTCTCCGAAGGACGGGTCGTTGACAATCTCTTCGACTTGTTTCTCTAATCCGTTGACCGAGGTTCCCGCGCACGCGAGCTCTTGCTCGATTTCCGACACTTTCATCAACTGCCTATCGTTTATGACTTTCGACAACGTGTGCACTAATTGCACGTGTTTCGCAACCGTGGCGGATTTTTGGCGAAACTCCGGGAAGCGCTCGACGAATTTCGCAACGTCGTCGACCGAAGCCGTGGATTTACTCGCGGTCGTTTTCGATCGTTCGTTCGCAAAATCGTCCACATATTTCTTCACCGCCGCGCCGACGTCGCCGTAATCGTCGTACTTGTGATCTCTAAAAAAAGCATCTTCTCTGGAAGAGAGAATAAACTCCTCCGGCTTCTTGCTTAATTTTTGCGCGTCCGGCGCTCTCACTCTGTTCGAACTCGAAATACCGAATATCTCATGCACCATGGCTTGGTACGTCCACTGTGTTAACAAAGGCGTCACGCAATCGTCGAATCGGTCAACAATCAGCACGTGGCAATACCCTTCGTCGTTACGCCTTCCGAAATCGAACAATCCCGGTTCTCTTTCCGAGGCGACGCGTTGCGCGTCCTCGGCGATTCGTCTCGCAATGTTCGACTTCGCAGAATATCGAAACAGTGGAGGTCGTTTCAACGCTAAACATACACTCGTTACACCTTCTACGCACCTATCAATCAACGGCGTCCCATTCCTCACCCCCCAACTCGGGTCACACATCAAAGCGTACTCGAAGTTGGTTCTTTGAAAACTACTATTATTATTCCCGACTCTCTTCCGCATCCCGCCGTTCGGATCGAACGCTCGCATCGCGTCCTCTTTAAAACAATCTCTCGAGTCGATGACGAAAGCGCACTCGTCCATCGCAATCACGTCGCAAAAAATCTCTTGAATCTGCTTCACTTTGTTTCCTCCTCCTCTCGCGTCCGCTTTCGCAATCGCGCGAAGTTTGCGCTCGTCGATCGCGTTGGTAAAAAACACGTGAAACTCCCCGTACGACGACGAAGTCGACGTACCGTTACCACCACCGCGTAGTCTCTCGCACAGCGCGTTCACGTTCTCGTTCGTCGGTCGTAAAATGCACACCGCTTTCACGAACCGCAAACTTTCCTCCTCTCTTGAAGGCACCACCACCACCTTCTCGAGACTTTTACTTTTACTTTTATTGCTCGTCATCATCAAAGGCTCCACCGCGAAGACTTCGCGTTTTAAAATATCCGTCTGGTTCATCCCGTTGCTCGTCATCGCCAGCGCGAAGTCGTCCACCAGTAACGATTTCATTCCCGGGCCTGTTTCTTTCAGCGCTTTCTTGATGTAATTGGTAAAGATGTTCGAGACGAGATTCCCGTCGGATTCCGTCGATATCGTCGCACTGTTTTGATGACGATGATGCGCGTGAGTGAAAGATGAGGGGTGGTGGTGGTCCATTCTTGTTGCGAGCGAGACGTTCTCTCGGAGAGCACGAACAGAGAAGCAAAAGTCGAATGGTACTAAAAGAGACTCTCAGTATAGAAGCGCTGCTTCAGAATGAAGTGTCTTTGGGGAAATTCAAAATCAAATTCTTCATTTCATTTCAATCGCTCGAGGACGAGACGATGTGCGCGCAGACCTCCTGAGCGATGATTGGAAAACAACGACGCGATGTCGAGAACGGTGGTTCGTTGATGAGGAAGGGAAGTAAGAGGAAGAAAAAAGGGCTCTTTATCCTCCGCAGAAAAGGCGCAAAGTTGTGCATCGGGTTCGTCCTCCTCTACTCGCTTTGGGTGATTGGAGTGTACTCGAGGATGAAGATAAACAACGATGCAAGAATAAAGGACGAAGTGAAAATGATGAAAAGCACGAACGCGAAGAAGAAGTTCATAAAGAACGAGTTACCGTCCTTCGAGGAGTTATTCGGAAAGGATGACGATGATGCAGACGTGAACGTGCTTGGATTCGGCACATTTTCGAGAATAGAGAGGAAAGCTTTAACGTACGAGCGAAGACGGATATACAACAGCGAAACGAAAGTCATGCGACAAGACGAGATGAAAACGAGAAATACGAACACGGGGAAGTGGAAGATGTTATCGAAACCGAGAGAGTTGAACTCGACGGAAATGAGAGGATACGTAAATCACATCGAGAGCGAAGAGGCGAGGGCGAAATCGGTGTTGAAAACGCTCCAAGCGATGAAATGCGAGAGCGAGAGAGAGTGCGAGAAAGTCGTCGAGGAGTTGGTGATGAAAACCATAGATGGGTTTAAAAAGAGCGAGAAGTTGTTCGTAGATCACGAGGTTGTTTCGTCGATTAATTTGAGCAACAGAGCGTTCGGGAGTCGGAACGCGGAGAAGGCGATTTTAACGTTAAGCGGCGACAGAGAGCAATTGAAGATGTTAGGCCTCGACGAGGAGAAGATGGATAAGTTCCGAGGAAAAGGACGAAAAAGAGACGTTGGTGGTAAGAGGACGAAGGAGTGCGCGGTAGTCGGAAACGGGCCAATCAGTGGAAAGGATAGAAGAGAGGGAGAAGAGGACGTCGAGGATGTTGAGGAGGAGGATAACAACAACAACAATTACGATATCAACAACATCGGACAAACAATCGACTCGCACGATGTCGTCTTTAGGGTGAACCAAGGACCAGTGGGCGGTCGATACGAAGAGAAAGTTGGTGCAAAAACTGATTTTCGCGTGTTGAACAACGCGTGGGCGGAGAAATACGGTCAAGAAAGCGCGCTCGGGGAGAAACTGAGAGAGGCGGTGGAGACGGATGAAACGGTCATCTCGACGAGAGCAAGCGCGGAGAGGTTTTATGCACTCGCCAAACAGTTCCGCCGCCATAAACGTGGCGTTGAATTACATCCGCCTTGGATGGCGAGCGATAGAGTCCAATCCGACGTCCGAAAGCTTCTCGAAAAGGTTAGAGCGGTGAAGACTCGAATCATCGTCATGCGCGAAAACGAATCGCCGGAGGAAGTAGAGAGAGAACACGAGGACAAAAAGCACGTCATCATGCACGGAGGAACGACGCCAAGTACGGGGATATTAGCTATCTTCCTCGCGCTCGCCTCTGGATGCGATATCGTCGACCCGTACGGATTCAGTTTCGGACGAGGTGGACGGTTTTCGGGCGGTAACAGCATGAAGACGTACCATTACTTCGCGGACAAGGAGAGTTTCCACAACCCGACCCATTCGTACGCTTTAGAAGGCGAAATACTTAGAGTAGTCAAGCGCTTAGGATTCTAATAATTACTAAAACTAAAACTAAAACTAAAACTAAATATAATAACTAAATTCGTTTCCGCATGATCACGTAGTGCGCATCCACCGGCGCGTGATCGGTTTCCTCGTACCCAATCTTCGCGTAAAAGCTCCTCGCAGCTTGGTTCGTTTTCAACACCGTCAACGCCGCGTGTTTCAATCCTAAAGCGCATCCTATCTTTTCGCACGCTCGCATCAACACCCTTCCTAACCCGGACCGTTTCATCGTTTGCTCCACCTGTAACTCGTATATGTACACCGACGCGACATCGTCGTCGTCCACCTCGAATCGATAGTGCGCGAACGCCACCGGTTTTTCTTCGTCTTCGTCTTCGTCTTCGTCCGTAGTATTCAAAGCCACTTTTGCCTCCTTTCCCTCCTCCCCCCTCTTCATCTCCCGAGTAAAGACCAAAACAAACTTCGCGTTTTGATCGCTCAACTCTCTCCGTTTCTCCAACGAGTTCCATCCCCACGTCTGTTCGTACATCTCTCGCATGTTCGTTTCCGTCAAAGCGTACATCCAATCTCTGACGTTCTCGTTGTTTTCGATTTCCAAATGTGACGCGTAGCATCTCACGAACAGACGTTTACTAAAAGCATCATCACTCACAGAGAGCGCAGTTTTCTCCAACCACGTTTTCGGCAACGCGTTTGCCACTCTCGTTTTCCTCTCCTCTTCATCTTCTCCTCTCGACAAAGACGTCATCTTTCTACTCGCAAAAGTCTCTCTGTGTCGAGACATGTGTCTCGATGTCTCCCCTGTGAGAAAACACACAAACATTATGTTTAGGGTATTATACCCTAATCGACCTCGAATCTCCAAAAAGCGTATCAACGACTTCTCTCGCTTCGGAGCGGAAAAAGAAAATATAATCTCCTCCTTGTCTCTCTGCGCGCGTAAAAGAAACGTCATAAACACACACGCTTTAACGCACGTAAAGAGAAACTCATACACATAATAAAAATGTTTTCGCTCGCACAAACGGTACGATACTGTCGCTCTCGCTTTGTTTTCTTGTTCGCGTGAAGGCGCTTTGGCGTGGATTTCGTATCTGGAATTTTACAACGCACGCGAGACATTTTCTCTCTCTCGAGAGAGAGAAATGCGTTCGCTTTTGTTCGAGTGCGATGATGATTTGATGGGAAAAGAAATTTGAAGAAAAGCGTTCAAAGAGAGAGAGTCGAAAGACGAAATCGTTCTCTCCGAAACAACCCGCGCTCGTCTCTCTCTCTCGTCCCTCTCCCTCGAGCTTTGAAACCTTTCAAAGAGGAGAGAAAGAGAGAGAGAGAGAGATTGATGCGCGTTTCGTAAGAAGAGAGAGATTTTGATCGCAGGGGGGGGTTCAAAATTGCCCCCGAAAGATCAGCATCATCTCGCGCGCGCACTCGTTGCGCTCTCTTTCTCTCTCTCTCTTCATCATCTCCGGTTTCAAAACCGCCTTCATCTCGTCGTTCGCATCGGATTCTGTCAGTATGCTTTCGCGCTCGCTTTTCGCGGACGATTCACTCACCGTATTCTTAAATATTCTTCTTTATATCTCTTATAAAACAGACTTTGAAAGTTTCCCCGACGAGCAACTTGAAGGCAGAAAAATCCACCAAGAAAACCTCTGCGAAGGCTATTTCTTGCGACGCTTCGGACGCGGCGAAGAAATCCGCCGCGTTAGTCGCGGCGGCAATCGTCGCGGCTTCAATCCCGGTCGACGCTGCGTTCGCTCGAGACGTGCAACCGTACGCGGGCTTGACGCCGTGCAAGAAAAATGCCGCCTTCAAGAAGAACAACAAGAAGGAAGTCAAAGGTCTCGAAAAGCGCATGAAGAAGTACGATCCGGAATCCGCGCCGGCGTTGGCGTTGCAAGCGACCATCGACAAAACCAACCAACGCTTTAAGAACTACGGCGAAGCTGGTTTATTGTGCGGCGCGGACGGGTTACCGCACTTGATCGTCGACGGGAACTTGGAACACTTGGGTGAGTTTGCCATCCCGGGTATCGGCTTTTTGTACACCGCCGGGTGGATCGGCTACGCCGGGAGATCGTACGTCATGAAGAACAAGTTGACGGCGAAGCCGACCAACGGAGAAATCATCATCGACGTCCCGATGGCTTTGGATTGCATGTGGCAAGCGGGCGCCTGGCCGTTGTTGGCTGGTCTTGAATTGAAGAAGGGTGAGTTGACCGCGCCGGAGTCGGAAATCACCGTCTCCCCGAGATAAATTATACAATAATTTTCTTCGAGACGCTATGGATGACGAGAAAGCGTAGTATTTAAAAAGAAGAAGAAAAAGAAGAAAAAACAAACACATAAGAGAGAGAGAGAGAGAGAGAGAGAGAGAGCGTTTACTGCCGCAACGAATAATGGGAGTATTTAGGAGAATAGTTTTAATGTCGAAACAAGTTTGTATCGCGCACGTATATTATAATAAATCCTCTAAAATGGGATAACCTTTTCCCTTTCAAAAGAACTCAGTTCCTCCTCATTCATTTTCTTTTACTCTTACTATTAAACCCAAAACAGTTTTCATCAAAAGCTCACATAGTGTTGTTGCTGTTGTTGCGAGTGTTCGAATAATGTCGTCGTTTTCTTCCTCCTCTGTTCAATCATCATCGGCGTTTACGAGAGGGAGAACGACGAGACGAGAGCGACGAAGAATCGCGTCAAAATCATCATTTCTCTTCTTGTTGTTCTTCTTCTCGTCGCTGCTTTTCTTGTCCTCGTTTTCGCTCGTCGAGGCGAAGAAGAAGAAAAAGAGCAGCAGGATGAGTGAGGACGATGGTTTCGATGATGGCGCGGGAGGAGGTTTAGGAGGAGAAGAGACCGCGATGGATGCATCAAATTTGTTCGCTTCGGTCTCGAATCAAGGCTTGCTCTCGCGAAGCTCCGGGAAAGCGGACGATTACACGGAAGTCGGGGAGACGCCGGAGAATGTGTTAACCGCGGAGGATGAGTTTTTAATGCAAGACGACGGGACGAACGGGGATTCACCGAAAACGGCGGCGATATTAGCGGGGGATTTGAGCATGGATATAGGGACGGCTGGGAGCATCGGCGGAATACCGGAGGATATTAAGAAAGAAAACGAAGAGGAAGAAGAGGAGAGAATAGAGGAGATGTTCGACGAGGAGTACGACGGAAGTCATCGAATGCACGTTCACGGACACGCGGGGGCGTTTTTGATTGCATTGGTGGTGTGCGCAGCCTTTGTGAATTGGGCGTTCGGTTCGTTTTTTGTCGTCAAGACGAACAAAGACGGATGGTCGAACTTACCGAGCTTGGAGTTATCGCGAGACGCGAAGGTTTTGTTTAATAGCGTTGATAAGTACGATAAGGTTTAAGAATTGTTTTTGGGGGTTCACATGTTATATAATATGATGGTGCGAGTCGCGTGATTTTATCTATCTACGATACATATCTATGTGCTATATAAAATACAATTCTTCTATGTGCTACTAAAATTTGATAAGTTAAGAAGCGTTCGCCGTCGTCGCTATAGATTGATCGATTTCTTCAAACTCTGATTTCTCGTCGTTATTCATCGCGTTGAGTATTAAAATCCAAGAGAACCCGAGAAAGGCGAGCACACCAACGACCCTCTTTTGCCAAACGGGTAACGCGGAGAAGTTTGATATCGCCGTCGCGAATATCCCGGCTGCTCCGCCAGTTTCTTTGCTATTCTTGGCGGTCGCTTTCGCAATCGCCGCGCTCGCGGTTTCTAAGCGTTTAATCGCCAAGTCCACGGTACTCAGCACGTTCTTCTCGATTGCTTTCTCCAAATCCTCCTCCTCTTTTGCTCTTCTTACATCATCATCTAATAAAAACACGACGCCCTTCTCTTTTCCGCTTTTACGAACACCGCCCTTCTCGTCGTCGTTCATCTCGAAAGCGCGCAACGACCGCTCCGCGTTCAAATCCTCCTCGTCCATTTTCCCTCCACTCATCATCATCGAATTCTCTATCCCGAATTTTCGTATCCATTCCACTCTGTTTTCCTTCTCTTCGTTTACTTCTTTCCCGCGTATCGTGTTCGTCTCGATGGCGTCTTCGTCGCCGTCCACGAACAAATCCAACTCTCTCAAGATATTTTCCTCTCTCGTTTTCCTCTGATTTGAAACGACGGTGTTTCTCACCGCCGAATCGACGTATTCCGCGACCTCGTGGATTCGAGAAGAGAGGAGGGAGAACGCAGTAGTACCATAATCGTCGTCGTTATTATTATTCCCGCTTTGTTTCTTCTTCTTCTTCTTCATCGTCGTCATCCTCCGCGCTATGCTCACCCTGTTCTGTTCCAGAGTTTCCAAACGGGATTCCAATTCACCGTTTCTTAAAGAAGAAGAAGAAGACGTTTCCTCCAAAAACGCAATCTCCTCGAGCAGACGATCCACGTCTCTTCTGAGAAGCTCTTCCTCTTCCTCGCAATCGATATCGTCGTCGTCGTCGTCTGCTTCGTTCGTCGTCATCTCGAGAGCGGCTTTTGTCTGAGCACGGGAAAGAGATTTTCCGAAAAGAAATGGAGAGCAGGAAATTAGGGTTGTAAACCCTAAACAAAACTTGTAGAGAAAAACAGGAGGAAAATTCACTCAAGCAGTCACTTACGAAACGACCACCATCTTTACCACCGCCGGACGAGATGAGCGCTCGAAAGGTAACGCGCTCTCTCAAAAGAGAGACGACGACAGACGCACTCTCTCGTTTTCTCTCTATTTTTTCTTTTTTGATCTTCTTCTTCGAGAAGAGAGAGAGAGAGAGAATGGAAAATCTCAATTCTCTTTCTGTTGTTGTTTCCCCGCGGGGAACTTTTTGATGGCGTTGTTCTAAAAGCAAACGCGGATGACCTCTCGAGGGTCACATCTCTCTCTCTCTCTCTTTCCACGCGACGTGATGCGCACCTTTTTCTGTGACTAAATACCTTTTCCTCTTCTTTACGTGATATTATTAATACACAGAGAACGCTTCTGAAGCTCATAATATTAGGCGACTCCGGTGTTGGTAAAACCTCCCTGATGAACCAATACGTGAACCGCAAGTTTTCGAAGCAATACAAAGCGACAATCGGGGCAGACTTCCTCACGAAAGAAGTAAAAATAGACGACGAGAATTTAGTCACCATGCAAATCTGGGACACAGCTGGACAAGAGCGATTTCAATCTCTCGGGGTGGCGTTCTACCGCGGCGCGGATTGTTGCGTCTTGGTCTACGACGTGAACAACGAGAGGAGCTTTCAAAACTTGGAGAATTGGCGAGAGGAGTTTCTCGCGCAAGCGAGCCCGGCGGACGCGGAGAATTTCCCATTCATCGTCCTGGGAAACAAAACGGATCAAGACGGAGGCCAATCTAGGGTGGTGTCGGAAAAAAAAGCCTTGTCCTTTTGCGCGGCGAGCGGAAACCAGTGCCCTCATTTCGAGACGAGCGCCAAGGAGGATAGCAACGTCCAAGACGCGTTCGAGTGCGCCGCGAGGAACGCTTTGAAAAATGAAGTCGAGGAGGAAGTGTATTTGCCGGATACTATCGTCGTGAATAAAAGTGGGAGTAATAAGAGCGGGTGCTGTTGAGAACACCGCTCGAGAGAGTGAGTTTAGTTGTCGTGTTCTTATTGTATTTACGCTCGCGAGTTCCTCCTTTAGAGAGAAAAGTGGATAGAAGTCTCTTCATTAATCATCGCACATTGTACGCGCAATATGTCCTCTTTTTTACGCCACATCGCGTATTCTTCGTCAAGTACCGAACGAGGGTTGTTTAAATGTTCCACTTCATCTTCTTCGTCTCGTAAATTGTCTTCGTATCGCTGTAAAGCCGCCTCAATCGCGGCGACGGCGAGCGACGAGACGTCGTCGACATCATCATCGGAAAGCGCTACGAATGAAAAGAAGAACGACGCTTTAGTCCAAACGTTGACTTCAAATTCGGACTTTTCCTCGCTCGTGGAAGCGGTTTCGAGAGCGGACATGTTAAACGCGGTGAGTTCAATGGACTCCGGGACGATTTTCGTGCCGACGAACGCCGCGTTCGAGAAGTTTTGTGAAAAGAAAGGCTTGAGTCGAGAGCAGATGTTGACGAGAGAAAATTTGGCGGATATTTTAAGCTACCACGTGATCCCGTCCTCGGCGATGTCGAGCGAGGAAGTGATGTCGAGAGACGAATTAGAAACGCTGAGTGCTGGGAAAGTTTTGACGACAAGAGAAGTGCGAGAGGCGAACGTGTCGAAAGCGGACGTTTCGTGCGGCGGCGTGACGGTACACGTCGTCGACGAGGTGCTGACGCCGGTGTTTTCGGTACCGGCGGACATGCAGTCACCGCAGGATATTTTGGCGCTGAGCACGGATCCGACGAAAGCATCTGGGTGGGCTCCGGAAGTTCTGAATGGGCGAGTTGCCATGCTCGGGTTTGTCGTGGCTTTGTATGGAGAGATTACCACCGGGCACGGCATCGCGCAACAGTTTGGCGAGAACTTTGGCGAGGTGTTGCACACGGCGTTCGTGTGGACGTTGGCGTCGTTTGCGCCGGCGTTGTCCAGTAACGAAGGGTACACGAGTAACCCGAAGACGATGAAAGATTCGAGAACGTGGAATTTTGTGTTTAAAGGGTCGCCGATTCCAGAGTTTGTGCAACCGGTGTTCACCGCGGAGGTCGAGGAGTTGAACGGAAGAGCGGCGATGGTCGGATGCACCGCGCTGTTCTTGGTCGAATTGTTTAAAGGCTCTGCTTTGTTTTAAAATTGACCGAAATTGATATACAATTATTATTAATGGCTACTACGTACGTGCGTTTTTGTATTTTTCTCTCTCTTCTTCTCTCTCTTTCTCGGCGTATATTTTATTACCCTGTGTCTTCAATGAAGACCCTTCGTTTTTTCGCCGGAATAACTTCTCCGCCAACGACTCTCTTCGATCCTTCTTTTATGTGGAACGCGTCGTCGTCGTCGCTAGAACTGTCGACTTTATAATTGGGCTTGGTTTTCGTTCTCGCACCGCGTTGATCAGGAACCGCGGTAAAATCTTCCGGACGGAATCGGCCACCGGCGCGACCGCCGCGCTTGGCCATGTTCCATTTGATAGCTTTCTTCAAATTTTTAAGCCGGAACCAAATGGACGGGAAAGACGCGTCGCGGAGGACAGGGGAGAAACGCGTGAAGCGGCCCCACGATTCGTGCAACCAGGAAGGAGATATGGCTAATTCTAACGCGAGCGTAGCTGTCGCTAGTGGAATCGCATCGTTTTCTGATGATCCGGGCTGCGTGGCCAGAGCGCGTATGGCGTTCGTTCGAGTATCGACGACGCTGTTACGACTCGGATCATCGTACGCGTCGTAGGCCATCTCGGGGAGATCGTTAAGAATGTCGAGGAATAAAGACTTTGCCGACTCTTTCGTGCACTTCAGTAACGATTTCTTATCCACCTTCGAGGCAATTAACTCGTGTTCTTCGGTAACGTCCCAAGCCGTGATTTCCTTCTCTTCTTCTTCCTCTTTTTCTTCCTTTCGTTCATCCTCCGCGCCTTCCTTCTTGGCACCAAAACGTTTTTCTAATTGCTGCCATAACTTCCCTTCGCGATACCCGCGCTTGTTCAACCCTGGAATGACGGTTTCTCTCACAGAATCTGCGTCGAGTACCATCCATTCCTTTTCAGAAACTCTGAGCGCGTCCGAGCCTCGCATCTTCGCCGTCGTCGGTGTCAAGCTTCGCTTGGCGTCTCCATCTTCTTCCTCGTCGTCTTCTTCCTCGTCGTCGTTGTAGTCCTCGTTACATCCCCAACCACCACCGGCGCCCGCGGCTTGTGCGATGATGATTGCGCTTGAGTCTTCTTTCTTCCCAAGCTCCTCGTCTTCGAGTACCCAAAACGCCGCGTTATTCCGGTCGCCGCCGATGGGTTCTAATCGAGTCACACCATTGTCTCTTTTCGACTTTTCCAACTGATTAAACCGCTTTTGCCATGCTAGACGAGAGTCTGGGTACTCGCCGGTCTTATCAAAATACTCGGTGATCTTTTTGTTTTCTTCTTCGTCGGTGGAAAACGTTTTGACTCGGGCAAAGTTACCGCCGCCGACGTTTTCGCCTTTGCGATAAGCCGCCCAGCTTTTGCGATGTTCGTCCAGCATCTGGTTCTTTTTCTTCAGCTCTTCCGGTGCCTTGTTATCGATCTCATCTCGCGCGTCGGTGGTGTCCAAAAGCAAATCCGCTAAGATCTTCAACGCGTCGATTTTGTCTTCGAGAGCTAACGAAGTCCAACCGTCCGCATCGAAGCGTTCGGCGAATCGCTTGAGTTTTTGCGACAAGAGAATCCTCGCCTCTTTCGATAACGATTTCGACTTTAACATTTCGTTCGTAAACATCGTACCTTTTTTTGCCGCTTCACCGAGTTGCGAGCCTTCCGCGACTCGCGTGAACGAAGTTGGCGTTATCATTTCGCAACTCGTTTTCGAGGTCTCGATTGCGTTCTTCTTCGCCACGCAAATCGGGCAAAACCACGTGTCCGGAAGCTTTTCGTTCTCATCCACGGGCGGATTGAGACAGCTTTTATGAAATTCGCGTGGACATCCGTCGCACAAGAGAACTTCACCTTTTCCTCCTTCATGCATGTCCATACCGCAGGATTGGCAGCCTTCCTCCCAGACCGCGCGAGTGAGTTCGCGCTTGTTTAATTTCTCGTCTTCTTCTCCGTCGACGTCCATGCGTTCCTTTTCTTCTTCTCCTTCTTCTTCGATTGCAATTTCCGCAACAAATTTGTCGCGCCCGACTTTCGTCGCTTTCGCAATCGCACCATCAATGGCAGAGGCAACCAATTTCTTGCCTTTTCCGGATTCAAGCGATAACGTCTTCCCCGTCGCCTCGGCGACTTTCTTACCTTCAATCTTGACTAAGCGCAACCACTCTTTGTCTTCGTTCGGTTCGTCTTTGGACGGGTTACCGGTCGACGTCGCTCGCGTATTAATCGCAGCAGAGATGGCAAAAATACCACTTTCTAACTTGGCGTCAAAGGAGGCGATGTCTTTCAAAAAAATCTCGCCTTTCGCAGAAGCAATGTCGCCGCGTTTGCATCCTGGCTTGACGATTGGATCCCACGAGACATAACGTAACGCGTCTCGAATCAAAAATACACGCTCACTACTCTTATCCATATCACACATTTCACTCGCGACGATTCTTTGTTTCGTTCGTTCGGGTTCCGTATCGTTCGTTGCGGTCAAAGCTACGAAGGTTTCGACTTCGACGCCTCTTTCGGCCTCGACTTCAGATTGAACCACGAGCGCTGGAGGGGCTCGACACGCGTACTGATGAGGAGCCGCACGTAAACCGTGGTACGTATTCGTAATTCCCGCCTTGTTTTGAACGTCAAGAGTGAGATTTCTAAACGATTCCGGATCCGCTCGACATCGGCAAAACGCGTTGACAAAAGCGTCCGCGGCTTCCGGCGCGATGCACCCAAACGCTTGACGTTCGTACGAAGGTGCAGCGGAATGTTGCGCCGCGAGGGCTTCAAACGATCGGCTCAAAAGTTCGTCAAATAAGGCGAGTTGTTTCTTGAGTGGACTGTCAGCTTCCGCCAGCATTTCCTTGATTTCTCCAATGGTTTTCTTGCTAGTAGAGCCACCTTCCTTGAGGACTTCGTTAATCGGGCCAGCGATTTTTGTCAACGCGTACGCTCCGTTGTCGTCGGTAGAATCTCTGACGTCGCGAATAATCGGGTTCAGCATGCCTATAATCAAACGCTTCGTACCTTCGTTCGGAACTTTTGCTTTTAAGGCGTCTACGAACACCTTGAACGATTTTGGCATAAACTTGTCCGCGGAACCTTTGCCCGGGAAGAGCACTTTTCGAAACCGTCTGGCAAACGTGAAGAGTTCCAACAAAAAGCCGACCGCGTGCTTGTCATCTTCGCCGAGGAACGAGTCCACTTTCGACTGTACTCTCGCTTCAACAGGAGCGATCGATTTTCCATCCTCTTCGTCTTCTTGCTTCGGAAAGCATCCGCCGAGCCATTGCGATTTCTCCTTCAGTTTGATCTTCTCCTCTTCCTCTTCTTGTTTCTTCTTTCTCTTTTCTTCTTCTTCTTTGACTTTCTCCAACATGCGCTGTTTGCGATCGTGCTCTTTTTGCTCCGCCTTACGATCACGCTCTTGTTCAAATTTCTTGGATCTCGCAATTTTACGAATTGCCGTGGATAATCCTATTCGTTCTTTGTTACTTTCGCGCTCGATGCGCACGGCGTCTTTAGGCGCGAGACGTTCCGCGTCCCACTCGTACTTTTTCTCGTCGTCGGCGATATCTTTCGCAAGTTTTGCGCGTTTCCCAGTTTCTACTACGTTTGAGACCACGTTTGCCGCCAACTTTGCACACGCGATATCACACGCGCGTTCCTCGGCATCGCGTTGATCTTCTTTGAATCGGGCGTCGTATTTCTCCGCGCTCGTGACGCGTTCTTTCGTGATTTTCCTTCGATACTCGGACGTTTCTAGATCAAAGACGAGCTGTCGAGTCTGTTTGAGATACTCGCGGTTCAAAATAGCTTTGTACTCATCGATACCGTATCGTTCTTGTAAAAACGGTAACGTTTCGCTCGATAACGTGTCGTAAATGTCTTTCGCGAATTTGGCTTGAAACGCGACGCGGACTTTGAAATCTTTCGTAGCGAAAGGGTCGACGAGGTGCGCCGCGATTTCCGGGTCGATAGATTTCGCGAATTGCGTCCAAGCCTTTGTGGGAGAATTCGATTCCGCGAGAATATTTTGACCCTCGGATATGACAAATCTGGCCTTGCCGACGTGCGCGACGAGCTTTCTCGTGACGGTCGGGACAGCCGGCGTCGGCTGTTCCTTCTTCTCTTCGGTTCTCTCCTCCAAAGGCGTTTCCGCCGACGACGGTACAACTACGACAGTTTCAGTCGCGGCAACAGCAGCTGCCTCTACCTTCTTCTCTTCATCTCCCCCTTCCATCGGCTCTTCGACTACAGACTCGATCAACTCATCCGACGCGCTTTCGTCGCGATTCACCAAACATCTAAACGACTGCGTATCGCCGTTTTCTTTCGTATACGTCCAAATCGCGGCGTACCCGTCGGCCCAAATCATCCCGTCCGCGTCTTTTAAAAACTTGGTCGATTTCTCGCTACCATTTTCGCCACGCGTACCGAGCGTCACGATGCGCAATCCTACCTCGTTCGTTTTGTGTTCCACCTTATCTATCTCGCACTCTTCTCTCTCCGCCACGCCGTTGACGATGCTTTCCATCGCTTTCTTTCGACTCATCAATTTCGTCGGCTTGGCCATCATCTGCGTCTTTGTTAAAGGCTTTTCCGCGGGCACTCTCGGCACTTTCGGTTTCTTCGGCACTTTTTCCGGTTTTGCCGGCTGCAACCCCAGCGCTCGGCACACCTCTAATCGACTTCTATAAAACGCTTTATCTTTCGTGTTATCTTTCGCGACGAACCCGTCTTTCGGGTAAATCTTCAAATCCGGCTGTCCTTTACTCGCGCCGTGTTTTCGAAACGTCATGTATATGCTCCATCCCTCTAAACATTCCGGCGTTTCACCCCCGCTCGTTTTGATAAACCTCTCGAGCTCGGCTAACTGCTCTATCGGATCGTTCCGATCGAAAGTCTCCGCCGAACAAACCCTCCCGCCTTCCTCCGCCGCGCGAACGTCTCTCATCGTCGCTTCCTTATCGTCCGGAACTTCGACATCGTCCTCGTCAACCGCCGCGCCGTTCAAAGCGCCGTCGCCAAAAGCTTCCAGTTTTCTCTTCTGCGCGGAATTTCTCGGTCTGTGCATGCGAGAGGGCGTCGTCGCGTCAACATCGCGAACGTGGAAATCTTCGTCCATCTCGTCTTCTTTTTCCTCTCGTGTTTCTTCTTCTTCTTCTTCCTCTTTCGTCTCTTCGACAGGAGGAGGAGGAGGCGTTTTCACAGACACATCTTTCTTCCTTTTCTTCAAAGACGACGGAGAAGAAGAAGGACTGCTGCTGCTCATTTTCGCGTTTCCTTTGTCTTCTTCTTCTTGTTTTCCTTTGTCTTCTTCTCCGTTTTCCCGCGTCGTCGTCGTCTGAATCGTCTTCTCCGTCGCGTCGTTTTCCATCGCAATCTCGCGCTTCGGAATCACAAATCCGCCCATTAAATCTTTTCTCGTCCGTATTATATATAATAGAAAAGAAAAAGAGATTATTATTATATCAAAACGCGAGAGATGTCGATGCAATCAATCCAAAGAACAACAAGGGAGAGAGAGAGAGATTCAGAGAGAAAAGAACTTTCGCAACAACCGCGCGAATGAATGAAGTTCCTCTTTAGTATTAAGAGAGATATTATTTGTGATGAGATTCGAAGAAAAAAATTCAAAAAATGGCTTAAGTTTGTTATTTAGGGTATTAAACCCTAATATTGAAGCGCAGAAGCAGAAGGAAAAAATTTTTGAAAAGTCCGTTACAATATTTATTCTTCACGTGACTTGGAGACTTTGACATCAAACGATGGCGCATCAAAACGACACGCACGACCGAGGAGGGGGACCCGGACGATCATCCGTAAAAACGTTCGCGATGGGCGACAAAGTGAAGCAGATGAAAGAGAAGGCTGGGAAAATGTCGGCGTTATCCTCCGCGTTCGTCGCGAAAACGGTGAAGAAGACGACGTCGACGATGAAGATTCCACAAATTGGAACGATGTCGACGGGGAACCACCGTTCGAATACTGGAAGCGCTGTGAATACTACTACTAATACTAACACCAACAATGGATTGAGCTCGTCGTACGGACGGCAAAGTCCCGGGATTCCCGGAAAGAGCAGTTTTGAAGGGACGAGCCCGATCGCGTTCGCCGCGATGGAGGAAGAGCGGAGAGCGAGGACGATTGGGGTGAATACCACGCAACAACAGTATTCCACGAAAGAAGACGAGGAAACCATGCGTAGATTGCGAGAGCAACTGGTGGACGCGCAGATGCGACACGACGAGACCGCGAAAGTTGTTTTGCATTTGCAAGAAGATGTAGAACGAATTCAACGGGAGAAGGAGGATTTGAGGGTGAAGAGCGCGAAGATTTGGCAGGAGCAACAGGATGCGCTCGCTGCGAAGGAAACGGAGCGGAAGACGAGGGAGGAGGAAGGCGAGGCGAGAGAGAAGGCGAGGGAAACGGAAGTGGCGAATTTAGTCGCGAAAGTGAATCAACTGGAAAGAGAACGTGCGAAAGAGAAAGAGATGAAGGCGGAGAGTGACGTAAAAGTAGACGTAGGAAAATTTGAGGAGGAGATTGCAGATTTGCGGAAGAAGTTAGAAGCGGAGCGAGGGAAGGTGGTTGCGGCAGAGAAGAGCGTCGCAGAGGAGAAGGCGAAAACAGAAAAAGTGCTCGCCGATGCATCTGTTGCTGCATCTGTAGCTGTAACACCAACCTCGAGCGAAGAAGAAAAGAGCGAAGAAGAAGCGCTCAAAAAAGAGATTGAAAGCGTGAAGACTGAAAACGAGAAATTAAAAGCTGAAATCGAAACGATTCGGGCCTCGGAAAGCAAGTTACGAGAAGAAAACCAGACGCTTCAATCGACCGCCTCAACATCGACGCAGGATAAGTCTGCGAGCGAGTCCGAACACAAGAAAAATATGGATGCTCTTACTTTGGAGCTCTCTGCGGTTCAATCGAAACTATCCAGCGAAATCGAATCTAATAAGAAAGCGCTGGAAGATGCGCGAAAGCAACTCGAAAACGAACGCGCGAGCGCAAAGAAAAGCGCCGACGATACTATAATGAAAAGCGAAAACCACGTAGCTGAACTAGATAAAGAGATTTCAAATTTGAAAGCGCAACTGGACTTATCCAACGTGGAGAAAACTGAGACGACGGAAAAGTTTGAACTTTTATTAGCCACGCGAGACGAGGAAGTGAAATCGCTCGAAAAGAATATAAAAGACGCGCTTGCCGAGATGCAGTCCATTCGAAACGAGTTGAATGTTGCCAAAGAAGCCGTTCAAGTTGCAAACGAAACTTCAAAAGCTGCCTTAAATGGCGCCGAGGACGCCGAGAAGGCGCGCGAGGAAACGAAAGAAGAAATGAAAGCGCTTCAACTCAAACTCGACCACGCAGAGGAAGCTTTGAAGAACACGCAAATTTCTGCTCCAAACTTGGAGCGCCAAATAGCCGAAAAGAACGCGTTGAAGTCGACTCTCGCCGACGTTCGATACGAACGCGACGTCTTGGCGAACATGTTGAAAGATATGAAAAAGAAAGTCGGAGCGTACTCGATGGAAACGCCGCCAATCTTGCGCGCCGTGAACGATGCCAAGAAAAACTTGAACGGCTTCATGTCTCGTTTCCAAGGCACAGGTTCCACTTCCACGGTAAAGAAAAATACGACGACGACGCAAGCGCCCGCTTCGGCGTCGGCGTCGAAGAATCCGAATACCAAATCGCCTTCCGCAGCCGCGACGCCTCAAAAGTTAAATTTTAGTCAGCCCGCGGCGGCGTTGACGCCGCCTTAAAACGTTCATCTAGTAATGATGATGCTGTTTAGTCATCACGTTGTATAGTAGTATGTCCTCGCGTAGTTTGTAGGTAGTATCAGAAGAGAGGGGTGATTGTTCGCGTTCTCTTCCAAAGTATATTATTAGTGCAAATATTATTTAAAGCAATATGAAAACAAATACAGTTAGGAGTAGACTCGACACAATAAGAGACGCCCTCGCCTTGCCGAGAAGCCCTCTCGCATCATCAGCATGACATCCGCCAATTCCCCTCCGGAGATCACCTTTGAAACCACTCACGGAGGCTTGCCGATACTCAAACTCGATTTCGACGCTCGCACGCCCGCGGAGATTGACCTCGAACGTTGCGTCTTGCGTTTGTCTTCTTCGAATGGAAAAGAAGTCATTCTCGTCGGCACCGCGCACGTCTCTAAAGACTCCGCGGAAACCACGGAACGAATCATACGGGAAGAACGGCCAGAGATTATCTTCATCGAGCTCGACAAAAACCGCTTGGAGAAGTTACTGCTCAATCGATCGCTCGGCGAACGAGAGGTGTTGAAGAAAACGGTTGAAAAGATTCGAGATATTCCTTCGGCGCTCAAGTTCGTGATGTCAAATCTGAAAGACGTTCCGGGTTTCGTGTACCAACTGGGCGGATTAATCGTCGGTTCACCGGCAGGGAATGAGTTCACGAAAGCAATCGAAGTTGCGGGCGATATTGGCGCGTTGGTCGTTCTCGGTGATAGGAGCGCAGAGGTTACCGCTTCGCGCGTGATGCAACGAGTTCGGTACGGGAGTAAAGAGAAGAGAAGGGAAGAGAGAAGGAGAAGAGAGAACACGAAGAAAGAAAAGACGCTGAGAAATCCAGAGGAAAGAGTGCGCGAAGTCGCGGAAAAATACGGGTGCGAGGATCCCGCGAAAGTGCTGAAATGTTTGAAGAGGATTTTGAGCGCAGGAATGAACGTGGCATTGCCGCCGGGCGAAGCAAACGAGGAAGAAGTGGAGGAAGAAGTGGAGGAGGAGGAAATTGATTTGAACGATAGAAATGGAGGAGAAACTTCGTCGTCATCATCATCGAGAACTACGAAGATTAGTGCAAAAGATTTAGAAGTAGTTCGACAGTGCGCTCGGAAAATTATAGAGTCCACTAGGAAGGAAGGGTTCAAAGGCGAAGGGGCGTTTAGCAGTAGCGTTTTCTTGGACGCGTCGAATAGCGAAACAGAAAAAGATGTTCGAAGAACGATTTTAGACGAAAGAGACGTCATACTCGCACATTCTTTACACAGAGCGGCAAAACAGGCAGGACCGGGAGTTCATAAGATTGTTGGCGTAGTTGGGAGTGGACACGTTCCTGGAATCAAGAGGATATTTACTCGTTTGAACGACACGAGTAAACAGTCAGAGAGCGACGTTCTCATTTCCATGCTCGCGAAAGAAGAGGAACGACATGCGCACGACGAATACTTGAATGCGTTCCCACAGGACGTGGACGCTCCGGACCCGGCTCGAGATATGGCACAGTTTGCCATTCTCTTTGGTGGGTTCGCATATCTCAATTACAAGAAACCAGCGGTTGCTCGTCGAGTATCGGCAATGTTTTTCGGTGCAATCTCCGTTGTCGCAGTAGGCGCCGCGAACGTTCTCGTCAAGGTTGGTCAGCTCGCTGAAAAGCTTGACGACGCGTCGCACGAGTTGCGAATGCACGAAAAAATTCCGTCTTTATTGGGCGATGAAGCTAATAGTCGCGTCCTACGAACTGCTCGCATCCGAAATGGCGTTCGAAAGTATGGCGACACCGCGCGCGAAGACGAGTTTTAGATTATGATTGCAAGCATACAGCATTAATTCTTAGTTATTAAAAAATGTAATCATTTAAAGTATTTCGCAGAACGTTGCGCTCTCGATTGCGCTCTCGTCAATCTCGGCGAGAACTTTGGTTGCTTCGTCTCCTCATCTTCGTCTTCGTCCGCGTATTTCGGTTGTTGGGCAACTGGAGAGAACATGGGTGTCTGTAACGTACCAGAGTTTCTTCGGCTCGGAAACGTCGTCGGCGATTCGTTGTTCACAATATCGTCATCGTCAACATCGACGGAGTTTTCAATCTTCAACTTATTTTCGTCGAAACCCCACGGGTCGGCAACTTCTCGTTCTTCTTCCCCGCGTTCTTGCTCTTGTTCTCTCGGACTATTCATGCTATTCATTTTTCCAAGCGGCGAGTTTCCGTCGCTCGCAATGGATCCTCCCGGAGAGCGCATTGCATCCACGTACGCATCGCCGGTCACTTCGTTCGTCATCCTACCTTTTTGCATCGATTCGATGTACGCGTCGCTACTCATGGTTCGGTTCAACTCTTCTTCTTCCTCGTCGTCATCATCATCTTCTTCCTGCTCCTCCTCGGCGTAATTTTTGTCCGATTCGCCTTGGGCAGACTCGACACTTTCTCTATTTAAGAAATTCATCGCCGCTCGCGCCGCGGCTAAATCCGTTTCAGCTCTCATCTTGACGTCCGTGACTGATTTCTTCATTTCCTCAGACGCACGCTGCCATTGTAGCGAACGCCGGAGCATTTCGTGTTCGCCCGTTCGATCAATCATGTTCGCGAACGCCGACGGTTCGTTCGTTTGGAAGCTTTCCATATCTTCATCCTCTTCTTCCCCAGCCGAGTCTTCAACTTTGTACGCAGTGTTATTGATGTCCACAATGACGTCTGGCGAACGAACAATAGCCATTTCTTCATCGCCGGCGCGTTCATTCATCGTTTCTACGACACCATGGTCGCGAAAAGTGTCGATGCGATGAGTGTTGTTGTCGTATTCGTGAATCGGAGACGTCGTGGTCGCTTCCGCCGCAGCAGCGTTGAACTTTTCGTCAATATTCTCGCCATAAGCGTTGTTATTGTTACTGTTCCCAGTCTCATCGACTTCAATTACTGGCGATGCGGTCGGCGAGACCCACGCTCTCGAGCGTCGAGCAAAAGGCTTCACTCCCGAACGTCTACCGCCCATCGAAGATTTTTTATCCTTGAAAGAAGATATCGAGGAAAGTCGATAGTTTTCCGGCGCCGCGACGTTCGCGCTTGGATAAGCCAACGGTGGGCCTTTTGGTGTGAACGGGTTCCACAACGCCGCCGACGATATCCAAATGACTGCCGAAGAGAGCCAGATGAAGTTAATAAACGTCGCCATGCCCAAGTATCTGTACCAATGGTCCACCGCGACGTGCGTAACGACAACGAGCATGGTACCATTTTCGAGCGCGAAGAGCATCAAGATTAAAACGAACGGAATCAATGCGTCTTCGCGAGTTAATCCCCAGAATGTCTTCCTCGGACAAGTCGTCGAACGCCACCAGAATCGGCCTTTCTTATCGGTTGAGTTTGAAACGAAACAACTCGGCGGCCAAATCAAGCAACACACGAGCAATTTCACGTCGTCTAAAACTGGAATTCGGATCGTCTTCTTTTTGCCACCATTTTTGGCGATTCGTTTTGCTGATTGAAACGGTAACTCGACGCTTTTCAACTCTACAAACTTGCTCCAGATTTTCTTTCTGTCCGGAACGCCCGAGAGTTTGATGCGCATCAAACCGATGATGCACAAGATGTGCACGAAGAAAACCAAAAACACCCAGGCACCACACACGGATGCGAACAGACCAATCGTCACCACGCGCGCCGTGAGCTCGAAGAATCTAAAGTTGAACTTGGCGAGCATCTCTGATAAGTGCGCTTTGTGCACGCCCCAATATTCGCGCCAAGAATACGCCGGCGGCTTTTCGTGCAAATCCAAGGAAACGAAACATAGCGTCCCGCTGAGCAAACCACCAGCTACGGCGGAGAATAAAACGTAATCGAAACCATTTCTGTCTGGACACGTGGCAAATGGAGATGAACACATCATGCCAATGTAGCATTGCAACGTAGCCACGGGTAAAGAGAGAAAAATGCAATCAACGAGTTGCATGCCGCGCAAATCCATCTCCGCTTTGCGCTGACGCACGTCGTGGCTTCTCAACGCTCTCCACGCGGCAAACGCAGTCCCAAGCTGACAGGCTGCGCAAATAGCACCAAAACGTCGAACAAACACTTTAAAGTCGTATTTTGTGTACCCAAACACCACCGCATTCGCTTCTTTGTCCTCTTTTGCCGGTTTCTCCGGCATCGGGTAGTGCAAGAGCCAGTAGGACGTCGTCAAACATCCCGAGATGAGGAAGAAAATCAACACGAGGGAGAACCATAACCACGAGGCAGTCACGGAAAACCGTCTCAACTCTCTGACCAACGAAAACTTCCCCCAAAAGTCGAGGAAGATGCCCGTCAAAAGCATGATCTTTTGCACTCGCGCTAATTCTGGGCCGAGGCACTCGATGCGGTCTAAAACGCGCTTCGATATTGGTAGCGGACTCGCGACAGACTGCGCGAGGTTAGCTGGTAAAGACATGCGCATCTTTGCACGATTGCGATTGTTTATTTTCTCGTCCACGCCGAAATCTGTGGCTTTTCCGGCTGAACCTCCGAACGATTCCGTGGCGTCTTCAAACTCAACTTGTTTATTATTATTGTTATTCATTTTATTCTCGGCGTCGTTCATGGTATTGTTGGTATCGTCCATACCGGTGGTAATGTCGCTATTCTCGTTATTGTTATCGTTGTTGAAATTATTCGCATTCATCACTCGGCTTTGATTCTTGTGAGGAAACGCGGGCGAACCAATCGACGCCCACATGGCGCCGTGGCGATACGAGTCTCGGTCGTACTCTTTCGGCGTGCCGTTGTTCTTGTTGTTCTCTTTTCTCCTTTTGTTTTTCTGAAACAAAAACGCCAGCGGGGATTTCATCTCCACGTTTTCATCTTCCATCTCACCACCACCACTTTTGGCGGTTTCGACGTCCTCCTCTCCTTCTTCGCTTCGAGCACCATCCGGCGACGCTTTCGCCGAATCGTCCTTTTGATTCTTCTTCGTCTGCGCTAAAAAATCCTGTCCATTTGACGCGTCGCTCTCATGAGTACGACCGCGTCCAAAAACCATCGGCGACGTCGATTCTCTGTCCTCGTTTTCTTCTTCTTCTTCTTCTTCTTCTTCGTATCTTTGATCTCTTCTCTGAAACGCATTCATGGGAGTGTTCACCGCGGAAGGCACGGGTTGAAAATCATCATCATCATCGGGAGAAAACAACACAGCATCTTCTTCTTCTTCTTTGTCTTCTTCGACTTTGTTTTCCTCCTCGTTTTCGTTTTCGTCGTCGTCGCACTCGGTGTTGTTGTTATTCCTCATCGCAAAAGACCGTCGCGTTGTGAGTCTCTCTCGCTTCGTATTCTTTGTCTTCTTTCGTCTCGTAACACACGAAGCGCTTCTCTACCTGTCTTTGACGCGTTTAAAAAAACACGAACCAACGGAAAAAAGTCAAGAGAGAAAATCACATTCGAGTGATTTTGAAACGCGCGTCTACTTTTTTTTGGTGCAAACGAAAGGGTCTCTCTCGTTTTGTGGCACGCTCTCTCCTCATTACTAAACGCATTAAAAACAAAAATGGGTCGCGTTATCAGAGGTTGCCGGTAAGTTTGCGTCTTTCGCTTTCTCTCTGATTGTTTGTTAGAGATATCGTTTCTTCGTTCATTTCGCGGGACGCGTGGACGGATGGACGTTCGCGTTGAACTGCGCGCGCTGTGGTTCAATTTTTTTACGCACATTTTCGCCTCTGTTCCCAAAACGAGGGCTAGAGGAGACAATGTGCGCGGTCGAAATTAAGCCTGGATGGAGGTGTTCGCGCGAGCGAGAGGGGTAAAAGAGGACGCGAACGCGTGCGAACGAGACGTTTGAACGCAACGGGTGGATCTTTTGTCGCGTTCCGCGTTCGCGTCGTGTTTCGGTTGGGTTGGAAATCATCTCAAAAATCGAATGTCGCGCAGTTGTCTGCCCAGGGGCGGTCGTTTTTAAAGTCCTTCTTTCCAGCTCTCTCTCGTTTGTTCTTCTGTGCTCACCCTTTTCTCTCCCTTCTTTCCTCAAATCATATTACAGTAAGGGTAAAGGATCGGTTTTCCGTTCCCACACGCACACGCGTAAAGGCGCGGCGAAGCACCGAACCGCGGACTTTGCCGAAAGACACGGGTACATCAAAGGCGTCGTGACGGACATCATCCACGACCCGGGACGCGGCGCGCCGTTGGCAAAGGTTACTTTTCGCAACACGAGACGCTACGCGCACCAAAAGGAATTGTTTGTCGCGGCGGAAGGCACGTACACCGGTCAATTCATCTACGCCGGTAAAAAGGCGCAGTTGGTTGTCGGTAACATCATGCCGGTGTCCGCCATGCCGGAAGGTTCGATCATTTGCAACGTCGAATCCAAACTCGGCGACAGAGGAGTGTTAGCCAAGGCTTCTGGCGAATACTGCATCTTGATCTCCCACAACTTGGAGACTGGATTTTCTAGAATTAAATTGCCGTCTGGCGCGAAAAAGACGATTCCGAGTGGGTGCAGAGCGACCGTTGGTCAAATCTCTGGCGGTGGTAGATGCGATAAGCCCTTGTTGAAGGCGGGTACCGCGTACCACAAGTACAGAGTGAAACGCAACTCGTGGCCGAAGGTGAGAGGTGTTGCGATGAACCCAGTAGAGCATCCCCACGGTGGTGGTAACCACCAGCACATTGGTCACTCCTCGACTGTTCGTGGTGACGCGCCGGCGGGTAAGAAGGTTGGTCTTATCGCCGCGAGAAGAACCGGTAGACTCCGCGGCGTGGCCGGTATTCTCGCCGCCAAGGCCAAGGAAGGCGGCAAGGATTAAAAGCTTTTGTTTGTCGATTATCTTGATGGTAAAGAAGATGTATCTTAAAGACACAAAGAGAGAGAAAGAGAGAGAGAGAGAGAAATAGATTTTGGAATTATTTTCAATTTAGCCCTTATTACATTTTTGACTTTGTTGTCGCGCGCTCGCGCGCGCGCTTTCTCCTTTTCCTCCTTTTCCTTGCAAACGTTAATTACCGGATCTCGAGTCGAGTTTATACACTCCCGTGCGTCGTTCGGCAGTCCGTTTTGCTACATTGACTTCAGAAGACTCCGGTTTTACGCTCTCTTTTTCTCGGTATTCTTACGTATTCGTACCTACAGAGTTCTCTTATATAAAATTTGAGCCCAAAGTGTCTTCGATATTTTTCTTCTCAAAAACATCTCGAGAAAAATCTCGAAATCGAAACTTTTTTGTCCTTTTTTTTATGTTTTGCGGCGGTTTCTTCCATACGTCACTCTTTTTTAAATCGTTTGCGCGCGTGCTATTATCTGTCTGCACAGACGACTACGCGGTATCGATTACCTTAAAAACGATCGATTCGAACGCAAGAGGTACGTTTATTCAAGTGTACTCGAAAATCTTTCGGGAGTACGAGTCGCGAGAAGGCACATTTGATCGTACTTCTTCTTCGCGTTTTGAATAAAAATATAATAATAACGAACGTGGTGTGTGGTTTCTTGCCCTTTGCGACATCAAAAGCCAGCTCGACTAAAAATTGAGCAAATTCAACGCGCGCGTACACGAACGCGCGATCGAGAAAAGTCCGATTTCTTTCGAGAAACGAATCGAACGAGGTTTTATCTGCGACATTCATCGCTGAGATCAAACTTTTTGCAAGAGAGAGCTCTTTGGTACGCGCGACAACGATTCAATTTCATCTCGTCTGTCCGCATTAATAAAAAACAACGGGAGAAATAAATATTTCTGCGCTCTTTAATCCAGCGAAGAAAAGAAAAAATGAAGCGCGGTGGAGAAAAAGGAGCGCCGACGAGTCGCCACGAGGCGCAGGAAAAAGCAAAGTTGATGCGAAGTCAAAACCGGAAATACGCGCAGAGCGCGAAAATGCACGAAGACGGTGAACATCGCGTTCGCGCGGTGATGGCGACGACGGCGGACGACGACGACGGAGAGAAAGAAAAGAAAAACCAAGAAGTCGTCGTCGAAGCGAATTTGAACCAACAGAGAGAGCAACAACCTCCTCTGAAAGAAGAAGAAGAAGGAAAAGGAGTGAACGACGACGTCGACGAGCGAGCCGAGGAGGAGGAAAAGGAGGACAAAAAAAAGCAAAAAGAAGAGGAGGATAAAAATATCAACAACAACAACAACAACAACACGAGCGAAGAAGACGCGACGAAAGAAGAAAACGAACGGGTGAAAGAAGGAGACGAGGCGGAAGAAGAAGAAGAAACGAAAGAAGAGCGGGAGATAAAGACGGAAGAGCGGGAAGGCGACGCCGCCGAGGCCGCGGAAGAAGGAGAGAAGCCGCGAGCGGGGGAGGGAGGAGAAGAAGAAGAAGAAGAAGGCGACGATACTAATAATAGAAAAGAGGAAACGCCGGCGACGATTTCAAACACCGCGAATAGTTGCGGGGAAGACATCACGAGAGCCGCGGCGGAGGCGGCGCAGCAAGCGGCTGCGCAGGCGGCCAATCAAGCCGCCGCCGAGAAGCACGCGGCGCACATCGGGAATCCTTTTTTGATGATGCATAACCAGAAGCAGCAGTTTTTAGATCCCTCGTCGATGCAACAGCAGCAGCAAAACGTTGGTGGTATAAATGGCGTGTTACCTCCGATGCCGATGGAGTATCAAAACGCTATTTTAGCGCAGCAAATGATGCAGCAACAACAGCAGCAGCAGCAAAACGCCGAGCCGCCCGGACCGGCGAATAGCAACAGTACTAACAACGATCCAGCGGCGGCAGCGATGGCACATATGATTAACGGTGGCAATGGCAATGTACAGATGGTACCGCATCAACAATTAGCTATGGCGCAGATGATGCAAGCGATGATGGCGCAGCAACAGATGGCGGCGATGTTTCAAATGCAACAACAACAACAAGGCGGAGGCGACCAACAACAGTTCAACCCGATAGCGGCGGCACTTAGCATGGGTATGCTCCCTCCAATGCCACCGGCTATGTTTGATAACAACGGCAACGGTATTTCCCCGGAGATTGCGTATCAACTGATGATGCAGCAGCAACTGCAGCAACAGCAACACGGCATGATGGGGATGTACGGAGGTATGGGTGGCGTGCCCTTTCAACAGCATCAACTGGGCGGGCAAGAGTTTATGAACGCGCATCAAAACCAAGCCATGTTAGCCAATCAAATAAATGTCAACAACAATAGCAATAGCAACACGCCAAACGGAATCGGGATGATGAAACCATCGGCGCTTAAATCGAGAGGACCAAAAGTTCAATACGACGACGTCGATATCATGTATCGCAAGCGCGGACGTCCTCTGGGCTCGAAAAACGCCACGACGAAAGATTCGTTCAAGAACGTTCCAAAAGGTAAACGTACGAAACGCGTCGCGAAAGGTAACACCACCACCAACGGTAATGGTGTCGTCGCAAGAGGTGGTGGAGTCCAAAAAGTTGCGAACGTGAAAGGTAAGAAAGCCACCGCCGAAAAGAAAAAGAACGGGAAGAATGCGAGCAACAATAATAATTCTGTTCCGAACGGGGATGATTTGCAGGAGTACTACGACGTCTTAACTTCGCTCAAGAACTCCATAACTTGTTAGATGTGTGTTTCATTGTGAACTATATAATATATACGCTGATTTATCTGTAACTTTCTCGTGAAAAAACTGTATCTTTTTGGCTTCCGCTGTCGCGTCATCTATTTAATCTTCTCCCTCTATTCACTCACTAATGCTGCTTATACTACTACTACGACTACTACGACTACTGCAACTGTGACTACGCAATCATCGCGGTGATTTTCATAGCCCAGGCGAAAAAGAGAATTACAAATGCCGTAACAATCACGAACATTGAAAATAACTCGGCGTCGCCTCTTCTCTCCGAAGACAAAGGCGACGCCCCAATACCTCACTCGTTCGTCTCCTTATTCTCCTCTTTTCTCTTCCTCTCTTCCTCTTCCATCGCATCGATTAATTCCGCGAACACTTTCCTAAACTGCGCGTTTCTCACCAGCCAGGCGACGCTTTCTTTCGCCAACTTTTTCTTTTCCTGTTCGCTCGTTCGAATACTTCCGGCAGTTATCTCGTTGTCCGCCATGAAGCTCTGAATCCCTTTCAAAATGCTCGACACCGACCACATGGGGTTCCACGTTTCCGGGTGATAATCCGACATGGACATGCATATTTTCTTCCCCGGTTCGAACCGCCCAGACGGCGTGGACATGATGATGCCGGGTGGTTTAAACGGGTAATCTTTCGGGAAAAGAATTTTGCCCAAGTATTTTCCTTTGTCGTAAGCGGTGTCTTTCGGTCCGTCGATGAGGAAGTACCAATCGAGAATATTGGTGGAGGAGGACGGTTTGGCAACGATGCCGGGTTCGGGAGATTTGAGGAGGAGTTTGAGTTCTTTTTGGAGGCGGAGAGTGGCGGCCATTTGCTCGGTTGATATGTTCGTGCGTGTTTGTGTGTGCTGCGCGGATTTTCAATGAAGTGACTTTCTCTAATTTTTTCGAATACTACGAGTTCATATTTCTATGAACGTTGAAATGCCAAATGCTACAATGGTTTGCTACTATCTCATTCTGATGAGCTCAACTTCCTGGTCAACCATCTCGCGCCGCGTTCGCTTAAATCTTGCGTTTCGGCTTCTCGTATGGCGTGAAGACCAAAGCCGGTTTCGTCTTTTCGCAAAGCGTCGACCGAGTCGTATTTTTCGATGAGTTTACGCATGCGAGTGTATTCGTAGCCGAAGTGTTTGTGGACGTAGTACGCAAAAGCAGGGAAGAACTTCTCGAAGATTGCGCGACGGAGCGGTTTTGACGTCCATTTCCACGAGACGTGGTCGATGCCAGGGAAGCCAAGGTCGTGGAGCATCGTGCGCATTTTATTGTCCAATTCGCACCACCGGCGATCCGCCTGAACGCGAAATAACAAAGCTCTTGAGAGTTTCTTGTACCACAAGTAATACTCATCTGGCTGTATTTCAATCTCTTCAAGTTTTTCTATGATCGGAAGGTACTCCTGAGGACACGAGGAAGGATCGTACTCGTTCTTTCTCTCGGCTTCGTTCATATCAAACTCAACTTTCTCTTCGACTTTCGGAGAAGCCGGCGGCGAAGGCTCATCACTATTATCTTCTTCTTCATCTTCATCGTCATCATATTCGGTATAAGACGAGGGTGATGCTATATCATTATTGGCATTGTCGGCGTCGTCGTGAACACACACGATATCCTCACTCTCCCCATCGGCGTCATCTTCCTTTAATTCAGCATTCCGTTCGATATCCGTCGCGACATCGAAATCGCACGATGTAGCCGTAACTAACGAAGGCCATTTACACACGACGTCATCGATGCGTCGCGAAGCAGGATGATAACCACTCGGCGTTTTTCTTGCCTTACTCAAGACATCGCGTAACGCGAGACAGTCTCTCCCAATCTCGTTCGAATCGGCGACGATAAACTCGTGTCTCTGCGAACGCGTCAGCGCGACGTTCAAACGCTCCCTCGTCGTGAACGAATTTGATCCTTTAAATGCTCCACAAAGCGTCAATATAATAACCTTCTTCTCTTGGCCTTGAAACGCGTCTACTGTGGAAACTTGAATTTCGCCATCCTCTTCCTCGTCCAATTCTGATGGCGCGAGGATATCCGCAGTGGTAGTCGCACCGACGCGCATTCTTACTAAATACGAGTTCACGCAATCCACCTGCGCGCGATAAAACGCAATAATACCAACATCTTTTGGTTTCAATCCGCGGTTTAGAAGCTCGCGCGCGATAACAGCACACCCGCGCGCCTCGGAAGCGTTGAATTTCGACTGGCCTCCTCGCTCTTCTCGCGCGTTTTCGCCGTGCGTGTCGAAAAAAACCAAAGGAGGTACTCCTTCGAGTAACGCTCCGCGGTCGCTCGCCGAAACGCCATCCAACAATTTGTTCTCATAAAAATGTGCGTTCGGGACTTCGCTCAAGAGCGGATGCATTCGATATTGTGTTCGCAACAGCGTCACGGGTAGCCCAAGTTTCGCAAGTCGCACGAATAACGTGGGTTGTTGCTCAGAAATCGTCGGATATTCCAAGTTGCTTTCTAAAACCGGCGGTAACTGCTTCGGATCTCCAACCGCTATCAAATGTTTCACGCCGAACCGAGCTAACGGCAAAAGGCTGCATATCTCAGTCATTTGCGAGCACTCGTCCAAGATTAAAATGTCAAACTTTTGATCTTCCAAGTGCTTGTTCACGCAAGAACTGCACGTCACGGCAACCACTGGCGCGGATTTCACCAACTTGGCGCGCTTTTGTAAGGCGCCTTTTATTTTCAAGTTTTTGATTTCTTCTTCGATGCGTTTTCTTCTCGAGGAAATTTTCTCGTTTTCTTTCAGCGCTTTCTCGAGTTCTTCGATGTGCGTGTTGCCTTTCTTCGAGTCACGCTTGGCGTGAATAGAAAATGGGAGAATGTCCGCGTCAATTTTGGTCAACGAACCGACGCGACAGAAATCGGTGAAACCATTCTCGAGGAGCGTTTTTAACACGCGATCGACAGCGACGTTGGTGTTTGCACAAACCAAAATTCTGCCGTTTCGTTGTTTCGTATCCGGAGGAAGAACACCCAGCTTGTGCTGCATATCTTTCACACTCGCGACGTGTTCGCGAATAAAGCTCGCGACTAATTTCGTTTTACCACTCCCAAACGGACCGTGCACCAAACTCACGCCGCATTCTGTGTTTACCATTCCCTTCATCGCGACAGCTTGATCGTGATTCAAACCGTATTGATTCTGGAACGTAAACTCCAAATCTTGAAAATCTTCCTCCTCGTCAGCTGCTATATTTTCCGCGTGCTCGCTGGTCAGTTCTGCGACTGATGGGTTCATTATCATTCGCATGAGTGGCATCGTGTCTTCTTTGACCATTTCGAGCGCATTCTTCATCTCCTCCAACTCGCCGAAAGCGCTCAGAGCTCGCGCTGCGTATAACGTGAGGGACTTTCTCTTCACCCATCCACCGTTCGAGCTATTCTTGAGCGACTCTTTCAGTGTTCTCGGTAAATCGCCGAGCATTTCTACATGCATCTTGCCTTCTTTATCGGGTGCGTGCCACGTGGATGCGACGACGCCGGTCCAGTTTTTGTACGTATCCATACCTTGTCGAGTATTTTTTGCCACGGGAGAGGAGAGAAAAAAGCCTGGATCTGTAGAGAGCACGTAAACGTCACCTTTTGCAAAATCGTTCGGTCTATGGTATTCGCACCTACCGAGCGTGAGTTCGACGACAGTTTTAGATAGTTTAACGGTGCCGGTCTCTTCGTCTTTTTTCGTTTGCGTCTTGTACGCGGTCATTTTACACTCGCTCCAGTAATGAATCCGATACTGTCGTCCAAGTCTAATGCCTAAGTTTTTTGGATCGACAGTAGTGTTCACGTGCACCGAGGTCGTCGCAACCGGTGCGCCTCTTTTTTGCTGCGGAAGAGCGTGTACGACCGTTCGCACCGCGTCCGAAACGTTCCTGAGCTTGAGCGAAAGTTGTTCGCACGAAGTCGAGAGGAGGTAGTTTTGGTATTCTCGAACGCCGCCTTCGAACCGTAAAGCGACGTGCGCGGAAAGCTTTTCGAACGGAAACTTGATAGCAATCGTCGGTTCCGCGTATCGATATTGATTATTCTTGCTATTACCATTGTGTTGTTGTTGTTGCTGTTGCTGCTGCGCGTATGAAGAATTCGTATTTCCATAGTTCACCACGCGCTGTGGAACCATCGCCTCTTCGTCCTCCGTGTGTTTTTCTTCTTCTTCTTCTTCCACTGCTACTATTTCCATCATCTTTTCCTTTTCCTCTTTCTGTTTTGTCAAATTCGCGAGCCTTTCTTTCAACGCTGCCGCGATGTTTACTCTTTTTGGCTGTTTCGCCGCATTACAAGGCTGCTCGTTTTCCTTCGAAGCGGCGGCGCCCACATCGCGAAGACCGACGTCGTTCATTTCCTCCTCCTCTATACGTGATCGTTTCCCAGCGACGTCCTTCGCACTCACACCAACCGTCTGTATCGGCGTAAGCGTATCTATTGTCACCGTCGTCGTCTTAGTAAACATCGGATTCCGAAACGACGCTGGCGTCTGACTCTCGCGTATACTCCTCGTCGCCCGAAACAGCGACGTCTCCCGCCCAACGTCTGCCGACCGATTCATCGCCTTTTGTCTCGACACCGCGTTCCCGTCCTTTCCAAACTCTTCGTCGATTTCAACTTTGTATCCGCTAAATTCCTCGATCGTATTTTCTTCTTCCAACTTTTCTAAAACCGATTGAATCGCTTTCGTCTCTTTGCGCGAAATTTTCGCGATCGTTTCAAGGCCTGCTTTTTTCCTCGTCGTTTCCGAGGACGACGCGAAACTTTCTCTCGTGACTTCCTCAAACGAGCGATTATTCTGCGCATTTGCGCCGTACAAAACCACCGAGAGCGACCCCGAATGAGACGCCGCGCAACACCGCACTATTCTCACAAATCCGTCTTTCCATTTCGGTCGTTTTTTGTGCGTCTCGTTCGTGTACGTCACCGCGAAGAATCTTTCCTCCTTTTCTTCTTCTTCTCTTTCTGGCGGTCGTTGCAAACGCGTCGAAGTCATCATCGTCTTCTTTTGAAAAACAAGACTCTACCTTCTTCTCATCGCGCGGAAGTATCAGGATTGCACCGCGTTTCAAAAACCGTCGTTTTTGGCCCGTTGAACTTTTGTTCCTTCGTGGTGTCGAGATGATGATTTAGTAGTAGTATGAGTAGTATTCTTTGTAGTTCGTAGTATTACTGCGCGTGTTAAAAATGAGGAATCCGATGTTTTTCAAAAAATACGAGGGTGGGTGCACAGTTTTTTTTAAGAGACTCCCACACATTATACACACAATATAGACGAGGACGACGACGAGTACGATGTCCGCAGGTCATCGACAAAAACAATTCGGGTACGCGAAAACGTTCGAGTTCGACGTCGTCGTGGTTTTTATAATTTTGGTGTTGATACCAATCTCCATTTTTATGATGCAATCGAAACGGAGTCAAACGAAAAGGATTGGAAGTTTCGTCCTCTTAGGGGGCTCGTTTTTGTATCTCGCCGTGTTTGAAGGGGTGGTGCGATTGAGGGAGACGGAACGGGCGAGCGAGATTGGTTTACGCGGGATGATTGGAGGTGGTGGTTATGGCGGCGCGTCGTCGTCGTCCGCGTGGTCGAAAAGGAAGCGAAGGGGAGTCGTCCAGAAGTCGTCTTCGTTCTCGGGAACCACCGTGTTCACATCCGAGAAAAAGGATAAAAAGACGACGAAAACAACAAAGACGTTGCAATATTTTTCGTTGCGCGATGTGCCGAGCGAAAACGAGGCGATGTTTCGAGACGAACGGATTCGAGAGTCGAAAAAAACGATCGATGGGTCAATAATTGCAGCGCACGTGGAGCAAAGGTTCTCCGGGGGCGATGCGTTCTTTCAAGAGGCGTTTAGAGAGTACGAGAGAGTGGAAAAAGTGAAAACGGCGAGAGTTTCCGCGAGCAACGACAAGAGCGCAATCGATGATGATGTGGGGACGGTGTCTGTCACCAGTGATGGTGGTACTGTTCTAACTCCTCAACGCATGCAATCTATGTTTCCAGAACATTTATCCTTCCGAACCGTATTCGTTGTGCGGGATCCCAGAGATGTTATCACGTCCTCGTACCTCTCGATAATCTCAACGCTGGAGGAATGGGCGCGGACGAAACGAGACGATTTGGACGGTTCAAGCTTCCAATCCGTGATGCGAAACAATTTAAACGCTGAAATTGCATTGGATGTGGAAATTGTGCGGTTCATGAGCGCGAGCGTGGACGTACCATTCTTTACCGGTCTCGAGAACGCTATGGCTGCTGAGATTGAAAAATCAAACGGGGCGTACGCCAACGCGATACTCTCTTTCGCCGAAGCTATGCTCGACGCAAACGATCAAACGGCAAAGAATTCCATCATCTTTGTTAAATATTCCGAGCTTCTTTCTGCCAACGTGACTGGATTCCGCAAACTCTCCGAGTTTCTTCGAGGAGACTACTCTCTAGAACAGAGCTTTGTCGCGGCCTCCGCCTCGCTCCGAAAGAGAGCGGAAACCGAACCTTTCCTCATCGCCTCTCTCGTCTCCAAAAACGACGACACGATCTATCGTCACAAAAAAGACATCATCACCAAAGAGCAAGAAATTATCACTCCACCATCGATCTACAAAGCGCACATGACGGCGCGAAATCAGGAGCATTTTTTCTTACTCGGAAAACCTCTTTTGAGTTTCCTCGCCATCGACGAAGACGACGACGACAACGAAGACGAAGACGAAAACCTCTTCGCCGATTTCGACGCCGTCGACGGTGCCGTGCTCAACCCTTGGTAACGAGAAAGGGATAAAGTAGTAGAAGAGAGAGAACGCGGTTGTTTGAAATAAAAAAATCGCGCTGGCTGCCCTCCGCACTCGCGCTCGTATTTAGGCACTCCCAATACTCTCTTTCCTGTTCTTTGCCAAATCTGCTTTTCAAATTGAAAAAAAGCAGAATTTCATTCTCAAAAGCTTTCTCACCTTCCCTCCTTTTACACTCTCCTCTTGCGTGAAATTGCGGCTTCGATGGTGCATATAATTAAATCGCAAAATCTCGCCTCTTTGAAGGGAAAGAAGGTTCGAACCAAAAACCACAAAAATTGAGCACTGCCAACCCTCTTCTTCAACACGCGCGCGCGCAAAACGAGACCATGAGCGATCAACAACAGCAACAACAGCAACCGGGAATAATACTGGCGGCAAATCGTCGCGTGCCAATTCCAAACTCCAAGTACGACGACGACGCAGAGGACAAAGAGAAAGAAGAATCGCGGCCTAAAATCACGAAGAAAGCGAGAACGCCAAAGGCGCAAAAACAGTCCAAAACGAGCGCGACGGTAAAGACGACGACGGTGTCGTCGTCTGAAACGGACACGGACGCGGAGAAAGAAGACGCGGAGGATGAGAAGTTGGTGCAACCGTCGAAGATTTTGATCCCGCAGGACGGGCAACAACCCAAGAAGTGGCGGTTGGCCGATCAGAGAAGGTAATTCGTGGCACACTTTACGCGCGCGGAGAGATCCGTTTCGTTTCAATTGTGTTCACGTTTTTAAATGTGATCACATGATGATCGGCGTAATTTTGTTTTACGTTTGCTTCTTTTTCTCTCGTCGTTTCTCTCTCGCGTTTCTCTCTCGCGTTTCTCTCTCTCTGGTCGTCGTGTACGTCGTTTGATGACGACGACGACGATGACGCTGAATACTTACGACGGAGTACTTTCATGAAACACATTACACACATTATACACAAAACAACAGAACGATTCTCTCTCGAACGAAAACGCTCTTCCGTTTCCTCGGTTTAGGGCACATGCGAGGCGTCGGCATGGATTTACCGTACAGGCAAAGGTTTCAATTTTTACTGGAATTGATTTACGGCGACACGTTTAAACCGAAAGCGTTTTGGGCCAGACACCCGGACCCGGACGAGTTTTTCTACGCGTTGTTTCGAGTGGCGAAACCGGATTTGCCGAGAACCGCGTTCGTCGGCGACGTGTTCGAGCTGAGCGCGGAGACTTTGCACAACGAAGTGAACGCGCTCGCGTTGGGGCGGTTAGGGGTATCCTCGGAACAGTTGTTGAGGTTGTTTCAGCACAACGCGGCTGTGGAGCATCCGCAGGAGCAAGGAAAGGAGAAAGGGAAGTGGGTGAGGGTTGTGGACTCGACGCTTCCGGCGGAGGTGAAAACCGGGGCGGAAGGGAAGACGACGCTGTTCGTGCCGACGCCGACGGAGGAGACGGAATATAGACCAAACATTCCAAACGGCTGGAGGCCAGGGCCTACGAGAGGGAAAAGAGACCGTGGGTCTAAAGGGCACTCCGGAGTGTTTTTAACGCAACAAGCGTTGAAGGCGGTTGGAGAGAACGCGCCGGTGATTTCGCCGGGCGTGAACACAAAGTATATGGAGCAACGGAGGGCGTTCATCGCGAACGGGAAGGTGGATGCGCCGGTAACTGCGGCTACCAAGAAGAAGGATACCAACGGTAAAGGTAAGAATGCTGGTAGTAATACTACTACTACTACTACTACTAGTACTGCTGCCACTACTACTGCTACTACCACCACTACTGCGAAAGGAACGAAACGACCGCGATCGACGAAAGCTGGTACTCAAGCCTCGAAAAGAGGCGGTGGGGGTGGCGGCGGTGGCAGCGGGATGTTGGACGGACTCGTCGCGGCGGCGTTGTTATCGGAAATGGACAACCAAAAAGAAGAAGAGGAGCAAAAAGAGAAAAAGGCGAGGGAGAAGGAGGAGAAGCAGAGAGCAAACGCTTCAAAGAAAGAGACGGGTGAGAAACAACCGAAATCAAAGTTGGAGAAGCTCATGCTCGAACATTTGAAAAAAGAGACCGGAGACGGGTCAAACATCAAGAATGCAAAAGACGAGAAGGCGAGGTCAAACGACGAGAATCATAACGGAAACGTTAAGAAGAGCGATCAACACGCCTTGTCGAAAAAAGAAGAATCTGCGTCGCCTAATGGTGGTAGAGGTGGGGGAAGAGGTGGCGCGCCTCTCGAGGAGGAAGACTTTGACGACGCCATTCCAACGCTTCCCCTCGACGACGACGATTTGGACACGTGGGAACGTTTTGATGCTTGGCGAGCGCCGTTAGAGGAAGACGATGCGGATTGTCGCGCCAAGCACCGCACCGATACGGATAGAATTGAAGACGTGTACTCGATGTTTGATCAGGTTGTGAACGACTTGCGAAGTCCCCCGAGTTCTCAGCAGCAGCATCAATTGACGAATAATCAAACGGTGTTGAGAGACGCCACGTCGAGAGCGCAAAAATTGCTAGGCATCGAATACGTGCTGAAAGGCATGAGCGGTGACTTAGAGCAGTGTTTGGACGACGACGAGACGTTGCACATGGCGAAGCACCACTTGGCGAAAATTAGCGAAATCATCAGTCGCAAGATGAATCAACAGCTCGGCTAACAGATAACAATAATACATAAATGACGAGCCGCAAAAATAATAAGAACGAGAAGAAGATATAATACACCTGAATATTCACACATGTAATATATGCGACAAAAACTACGTGTACACACTGCAAGAGTGAAATCTATAATAAATCTAACTATTTAAAACTAAAATCCGCGACGATGCTTAAATGATCGCTTGGGTACTTTCTATTGGGTAAAGTTTTCTTTTCGTGCAAATTGTTATTCCACTGGCGGGCATTGGGAGTTTTGAGCACTCTCATAACCTTCGCCGCGCTCTCGTCGAAGAAAATATAATCGGTCGTGCCGACAAACTTCCTGTGACAAGACGTCCACGAAGGCTCTTCCTTTAGCACTTTTTTATATGCCGAGCGCATGCGACCGCTTGCAGTGTTGAGTTTGGTTATGAGCGACCCATTGAACACGTTTTCATGCGTGTTGACGTCGTCTACATCGTTCCAACTTTGCAAGTTGCTTTCATTGAACGAACCCCCGACGAGCGCCTCTTCTTCCTCGTCCTCCTCGTCGTAACATTCTTTTTCCTTCTTGCTATCCTCGCTCAAATATCCGCCCATATTTCTACGGTTACACGACATTTTATCAAAGTACCCCTCCTCTATGAAACTATACAGCGCCGAGTTTGGCAAAAAGTTGCCATCCAACGAGAAAATTTTCATCACTCGAGAAGACGAATTCGACAGCGCTATGCTCTTCGCGCTTTCCATAGCCTCCAAGATCGTTTTCACCTGCGCTAACTTTACCAGACCATTCTTTGGCGCGAAGAGTACGTGGGCATTCCCGGTAACCACAACTGATCTATTTTTCCTGTTTTCCAACACTAAAACCAAACCAAACGCGTCGTCGTCGTCGTCTAACGCCACCCGCGTCGGCTTCTTCGACCACGTCGCCGTCGCGAATTTACTCTTCCTAAAAAACGTCGCCACCCCGTCCGTCTTCCCTTTCCCTCTCTTCACGAAATACCCCTCGTATTTCCTCATCATTTTTGATATCTGCTTGAACCTCTTCGCTTCCACTTCTTGCAAATTGATGACGTCCGGTTTCAACCTTTTTAACTCGTCCTCGAAAATTTTCTCGATTCTCGTTTCCGCTTGTAAATCCTTCCTCGTTTGCTTCGGGTACAGCTCTCTCGCGTATTTCTTCGTCGCGGATTCGCACAGAATGTTGTACGAGACCACTCTCACCAGACCGTTTTCACTCTCGTTTTCACCGGGCGACCATTCGCGTCCAAAGAGTGGGTCTTGGTCTTCTTCTTCTCTCGTTTCCATCCGTCGCCGGTTTTGCCAAAATGTTCTTCTCTTCTTCTTAACCGCGGGCGACGACGACGAAGGAGAAGGCGGTGGTCGTTCCAAAGTCCTCCTCGTCTGCAAACCCTCTTCGCCCGTCTTCTTCTCGAGCGGCGGCGGTTCACTTCTTCCTCCTCTTCTTCTTCTGCTCATCATCATCCGCGAGCGTCAAAGTTCTCGCATTTTGTGTGGAATTTCAACGACCATTTCTCCAAAAGAAAGACGCACGAATATATCTCTCGACCAAAGAGAAAAACGATCGTCGTTATCATGTCTTCTGGAAGAGAAGGAGTCGCGACGAGAGCGAGAAAGAGGAAGGTTGGTGAGAGAGATTCTTCGTGGGACGTGGTCGCGAATAACGACGATGTGCGTTTCAAACACATCATTCCGAGATTGAATCGAACGGATTTGAAATTCGTGTCCTCCGAATACTCGACGGAAGAGGAACACGAGAGACTACGAAACGCTCTCGCATTGCTCGAGAATAAACCTTTGCCGTTGTGGCGTTTGTTCAGAGAGGCGGTGCTGAATGGCGGCGCGTGTCGCGATATCGTGGAGAAGCACGTGATGTGTAAACTCAACGGGACGGATGTGAAATTCTTGTACGGAGTGAATACGGAGACGAGAAAGTTGATTAAGAGATCGTCTCGCAAGGGGGAGTTGAAAAAGAAGTTTAAAGTTGAAGAGATGTCGTCGATATCTACGTTGGAGTTTGCGTGGGAGCATTATCCGTGGGGTGGTAGGGGTTTTCTGGGAAAAGAGATGGACGAACCATATTTCTG
>ERZ651776.292-NODE-292-length-73624-cov-7.536691_pt1 | contig 73624 bp, 7 predicted proteins | sample MGYA00514761_ERZ651776 | MGnify/ENA metagenome assembly ERZ651776
GGTCGGCATCGTCGTGCTGGGGTCATCGACGTCAGCGATACGGCAGTCGACATAGGGAAGCTGAAGACCGATCGAGCCGTGCTTATATGGGCCATAGGCGGGGAACGTCGTGCCCAGTCCGCCCAACTCGGTCATGCCCCACAGCTCGATCAGAGGGCAGCCGAACCGCTCTTCTGCCTCGCTCATCTTCGGTTCGGGCATCGTCTGCCCACCAACCGCACACAAGCGCAGCGATGACAGGTCGAAGTCGTCGAACTTCGGGTCGGCGAGCATGAAGAAGTACATCGTCGGCACACCATCGAAGATGGTCACCTGGTGTTGTTCGATCAAGCCCATCGTGTCGACCGCATCAAAGCGGTCATTCAGGATCAACCTGCCGCCCAGGAAGAAGACACCATTCATGACGACATTGCCGTACACATGAGAGCACGGCAACGCCGAGTAGCACACGTCCTCGCCGGTTCGAGCGTGCAAGTTGCTCGTGAGCGCGCTGTTGAGCACGATCCCGTGATGGCTCAACATCGCACCCTTGGGGTGACCCGTCGTGCCGCTCGTGTAACCGATAGTCGACGTCGACATCGGATCGATATCGAACTCGGGTAGTTCGGCGCTGTTGTCGGCGACAAGCTGATTGAAGGACGTGGCGCCATCAGGAATATCGTCGCCGAACACGACGATGTGCTCAAGCGGCGTTTCCGACTGGCGGCTGACGATCGGACTTCCCTTGTCCACCGAGGCAAGTAAGACCTTTGCGCCACAGTCATTGGCCACGAAGATCACCTCCTCGGGCGTCAGCATCACGTTGATCGGGTTGATCACCGCTCCTACGCGCAAGACCGCGTAGTAGCTGACGATCCACTCCCACCGATTCTGCGAGTAAAGGGTGACACGATCACCCTGCGAGACCCCGAGCCCCGTCAGGCCGTTCGCTAGCCGCGCCGTCAACTCATCAAGGCGGTTGTACGTGAACTCCTCGCCATCAAAGACAAGAGCGACACGATCGCCGTACTTCGCTGCGCCAAGCGGCATCACCTGACCAAGATTCGCGTACATCGACATTCCCCTTTGCGTAAGTCGTCGAAAAACCACATCGCAGTCTCGCACAGCCCCTGCTGAGCCCTCAACAGGCTTCACAACCTCCCTTGGAACGTCGCCCCGCTCATGAATTCCTGCAGTTCGTGTTGTGGACCGGCCGACGACCTGCCGGTCCGCGGCCCGTTCGGCGTCGAAGTGCTCGGACCTTGCGACCGGTTGTCATGCTTGCGGCCCGGGACTACATAACATCACCCAGAATCACGGCGACTCCGCCGACCCAACCACCCGATTGTGACACGAGATAATCCCAACCGACGACGCAATGGGCCTTGACTATCAGTGGTCGCAATATGTGTGGCCAAGCGGGGACCGGCACCCGCCACACCGCGCCGGTTATGTGGCGCGGTCGGTCGCGTTCTTGGTCGCGATTATCGCTCAGGTCAGACGGATGGGCCGAGGTGGCCAGAATGATCGGCGTGGGTTCAAATGGCTGATCGCTAAAATTAGTTCTTGAAGTAGTCCGTTGACGGTGACATATCAAAGTAGCCACACTGATGGTATGAAAGTAGCTACTTCAAGGTCAGAGGTCGGAATCCGCGACCTCAAGAATGGTCTGAGCAAGTACATCGATCGCGTACAGGCTGGTGAAGAAATGATCGCCTTGCTGACCTCGTCGCCGCCGGGGTGGTCCGGCCACCCACGAGCGGCAGTCGTCATCGATCTCTTTCCCGAATCAAGGCGAAGGGAAACGTGAGCAGTCTCGTTGCCGAGCAACGTCGGTGATCACCTACGTCGACACCTCCACCTTGATCAAACTCATCGTCGAGGAGGCGGGGTCGGAGCGGGCCGAACTGATCTGGCACTCTTCCGATTCGCTCGCGTCGGTGGGCTTGATCGTGGCCGAAGCGCGCGCCGCGCTCGCCGCAGCGGCACGAGGCAACCGGCTCTCGGTCGACCAGCTGCACCTTGCCAAGGCGGAGCTCGCCGCGTTCGTCGACGATCTCCATCTTGTCGAAGTGACCGAGGAACTCATCGAGAGCGCAGCACAGCTCGCAGAGATCGAGTCGCTCAGGGGCTCCGACGCAGTCCATCTCGCAGCGGCCCTCTTCGTGGGCGCAGCGGTCCTCACAAGCGCAGACCGAACGCTGTGCGAGGCAGCCGAACGACAAGGCCTGCATATCGCCGACCCGCTAATGACGTGACCCGACGGGTCACACCTGAAGCGGTCTATCGGCACAGACACCGCCCGATATTCGCCGCACCAGTTGACCGAGTTCGCCGGAAGTGCGGCGCGAACATCGTGTTCGGCAGGTGACAATATGTGCGGTCTTTCGCGCAGCTGAACTCCGATTGAGAGGGACTACACCAACTCGAGGTGCATGGATACCACCAGAGTAGGTGTCGCTATGCACCGGACCAACGCGCCGCCTGCAGACGGTCCTAGACGTCGGCTGACGTTCGGCCACAAACTGAGAAACTGCGCGGCCGCGCACGGCGGGATCGCACGAATCCATACGTCTTAGGGGCTTGCCCATTGTGGGCATGTCGCCCGCGGCGATTCGTCCGTGGGCCCGAACTCTTCCATTCAGCCACGCTGAGGTTACGCCCACCGGCACGGCAGGCTATCTCTGGCCAGGTGTCCACGTCGAGGTTCCAGAGAAGCGCGTGATCACCGAGCAACGACACCATGCGCAGTTCGTCTCCCTTGTCATTGCCGCTGGCCACCAGGCCGGCTTCGTGGGGGAAGGTGCCGATGACTGTGCGGGAAGGCAGGTGCCACAGCCGGGGAACGGACTCCTTGACCGTGAGCAGGTACTCGCCATCTGGGCTGATGTATGGGCCGGGGGCGAGTCCCTCAGCTGCGCTGGTGCCCCCCTCGATCGTGCGGATGACGTCGAAGGTGACCGGATCGCGTACCGCGATCGTGCCGCTGACCCCCCGGGTCACCAGGATCGATCCATCTCGGCTGAATCGAGCGGTGGTGGCCCCGCCGGCGACATCATCTGGGCTGATGATCGCCCCGGGTTCCCACGTGCTGGTGTCGAAGGCCACGCTCACACCCGAGTTGATGCTCAGGATAACGCGTTCGCCATCGGAGTCGAAGACCGCGTTGCTGATTCCGAAGCCTGGGGTGGCGCCCCAGGGGGTCATGTCCAGCTCGGGTGAGACCCGCTCGATGGTCTGGGCGTCATAAACGCTCGCCCCTGTCTGTGTCCCGTTGACCCCAAGCCGGCCATCGTTGGTGATGTCGTTCCCGATCCCTGCATCGAACTCAAGGCCGGCGGGCTTCAGAGTGCTGCGGTCGATGACCTGTACAACCCCGTTGGCGAACGCGAAGATCCATCGATTCAGCGGGTCAGTGTCGTTCCAGAACTCAGAGGTCGCCGGCACGCCCTCGACAGTGTATTCCTCCATTCCATCGTCGGAGACCTTGAAGAATCGTGAGTCGATGCCGGCCGCTAGGTTGGTGACGATCAGCTGCTCTCCGTCGGCCGATATGAAACCCTCCGAATTCCCTCCGCTCGGTAACGCGCGGGCGAGCACCTGGCGTTCGAGCGGGGTTCTCGAGGGGGAGACCCACACCGCTAGGGTCGGGAGTGGGCTGATTGGGAGCGACACATGGTCACGGGATTCTTCTGGGACGAAACGACGTTTTGGCACTCGGCTGGTAATTACGCCGACATCTTGCCAGTAGGCGGTTTGGTCCAGCCGATGGTGGCTGGAGGTCTGCCGGAGACACCGGACAGCAAACGTCGGTTCAAGAATTTGCTCGAGGTCACGGGACTGGCAACAGAGCTACACATGAGTGGTGCTGCAGCAGCGACCAGCGCCGAGTTGTTGCGGGTCCACCCGGACAGTTATCTCGACACGTTCAAGGCGCTTTCCGACGCAGGCGGTGGCGAGCTCGGACACCGAACGCCGTTCGGTCCTGGTGGTTACGAGATCGCGGCCCAATCCGCTGGTCTGGTGGTGCAGGCCCTGCGCTCAGTACTGAACGCTGACCTCCAGAATGCCTATGCGCTGACCCGGCCTCCTGGTCATCATGCACTGCCTGACCATCCCAACGGTTTCTGCATGCTTGCCAATATCGCGATCGCGATCGAAACCGCACGGGCCGAAGGTTCGGCCACTCGGTTCGCGGTCATTGATTGGGATGTGCACCACGGCAACGGCACCGAGGCGATCTTTTATGACCGCGACGATGTGCTCACCGTGTCCATTCATCAGGACCGTAATTACCCAATGGACCAAGGCGCAGCCGAGGACCGGGGCACGGGCGCGGGCCACGGTTTCAACCTGAACGTTCCATTACCCCCGGGGTCAGGGCACAACACCTATATCGAGGCCATGGAACGTCTTGCCATCCCCGCGGTGCGGGCGTTTGCGCCCGACGTCGTCATCATTGCCTGCGGCTTCGATGCTGCAGCGATGGACCCGCTGGGCCGGATGATGTGTCACCAGGCCACGTATCGAGAGATGACAACCCAGGTGATGAACCTGGCCGCCGATGTCTGCGATGGTCGTCTGGTGATGGCCCACGAGGGCGGTTATTCCGAAGTGTACGTGCCGTTCTGTGGCCACGAGGTGCTGGCAACGATGTCAGGAAGTTCGATTACCGCGCCAGACCCGTTTGGTGAAACATGGTTTCTGCGGCAACCAAACGCCGAGTTCGATGCTTTCGCATCTGGACAGCTCACACGTATGGCTCAGGCAGCAAATCTGTAGACGCACCGGACACGTCCACTTGGCGAACACGGCTGGCGTTTGCATCGACGGGGGATTTGCCGCCACGCTTGGTTGGTGACGACGTTTACGCATCTGCCTGACCTGCGACTTGGTGACCTTCCGGCACGAGCCGCCCGGCGATGGGGAAATCTTCCTGCGGTTCACTTCGTTGCGCCTGATGGCACGGTCCACTCCGAGACATATCGCGAGCTCGCGGAGAACGTCGACCGGGTGGCAAAGGGGCTGCTGGCGCTAGGCGTCGCGTCAGGTGATCACGTTGGTGTTTGGATGACGAACCGGCCCGAGTGGTTGCACCTGATGTACGCGGTCGGCAAGGTCGGTGGCTGTTTGGTGCCGTTGAATACTCGCTACCGCTCCGACGACATGTCATTCACGGTGATCAACGCTGAGTGCACCCATCTGATTGCCATCGACCAGTCAGGGCCAATCGACTATCGGTCATTGCTCGCCGAAGCCCGGTCCGAGATCGAGGCCGCGGGACATCTGCGCACGATCGTGTTGATGGGACAGCAACTTGACGGCACCACCCCGTGGCAGCAGCTGTTGGATAGGGGCGAAGACATCACCGATGCCGACCTTGCCGAGCGGGCTGCTTCCGTCGACCCTGACCAACTGATGATGTTGGCCTACACGTCGGGCACGACTGGGCTGCCCAAGGGGGTCATGCACTCGCATCGACCCATCCTGAACATCCGGGAGCGGGCGTTGGTTCTTGGGCATACGAAGAACGACGTGCATCTGAACTATCTGCCGCTATTCCATATCTATGCACTCTCTGAGATCGCCTTGACCGCAACGCTCACGGGTGGAAGTCAGGTTCTGTTCGAGAACTTCGATGCCGGCGCCACGCTCGACGCGGTCGAGACTTTTGGCGGCACCGTCCTGCATGGTTTCGACAGTCACTGGAATGATCAGTTGGCGGCCCAGGCAGCACAACCTCGTGACCTGAGTTCGCTGCGTATTGGAAGCCTGCCTGCAGGCATGGAATCCACGGTGCCGATTGCTCGCCGCAGCCAGGACATCTGTCCAACGATCAGCGGCTTCGGTATGAGTGAGTGTTGGTCATTCATCTGTGTATCTCATCCGAGCCACACGTTGGAACAGCGCACCGAAGCCTCGGGTTATCCCATGGACGGCGTCGAGATCGAGATCCGTGACCCGGAAACCGGCGTGGTCATTACTGACGGCTCGCCAGGTCAGTTTTTCATCCGTAACTTCACGGTGACTGCTGGTTATTGGGCGAACCCCGAGGCAACCGACGAGGCGATTATCGACGGCTGGTTAGACACCGGCGACATGGCATGTATGCGACCCGACGGCCATGTGGTGTTTATGGGGCGATACAAGGACATGCTCAAGGTCGGTGGCGAGAACATGTCTCCAGCCGAGGTCGAGGGTTACCTGCTCGACGTCGATGGTGTGGCCGAAGTAGCGGTCGTGGCCTACCCCGATGAGCGCCTGGGCGAGGTGCCAGTGGCGTATGTGGTGAGAAGCGCGGATGCGTCCGACGAGTCGGTGACTGAAGCCGGCCTGATCGAACCACTACGGGGTCGTATCGCCAGCTACAAGATTCCACGGGCTGTGCTTTTCGTTGACGAACTGCCGATGACACCATCGGGCAAGATCCGCAAGATCGAACTGAGGGCGCACGCGCTCCAAGACCTGGCCGATAGGTAACTGGCAGATAGGTACGTAGTGACGAGTTGGTCGGTGACCCGGTTATGCGGCAGCGAGTGATGCCGGAAGAGCAGCGCCCATGAGGCTCTCGAAGTTGGCGGCATAGAACTGATGTCGAATAGCTTCGGACGCATCGCCCAGGCTGCGTTCGAATCGTTCGACCGGGCGTCGGCCACCTTCGACATGGGGGTAGTCGGTCGAGAACATGCAGATGTCGGATCCAATGTTGTCGATGATCCAGCCAACGTCTTCGGTCGGGTACGGCGTAGCCCGGATCTGGCGTTGCACGTACTCGCTGGGGCGCATCGACAGGTTTTGGAGCCGTTCCTCGTGACGGCTGAACGCATCGAAGGCCGACTCCAGCTGCTTCATCCAACTCGGTAGCCAGATGGCACCCAGTTCGATGACGCCAAGTTTGAGGTCGCTGAATCGTTCGAGGACACCATCGAAGATCATGGTGGCCAGTGTTTGTTGTGGAGCTCGAGGGATACCCATGTAGTCGACGGATCGGAAGTTCTCGTCGCCGCCGTGGAAGTCGGGCGGGATCGGCAGGCCGTTGTTGAAGTACGCCGGATCGATGATCTCGCCGGTGCCGCCGACATGGAAGACGATCGGCACGCCAGCCTCTTCAGCCAGTGCCCACACCGGATCCAGGCCGTGATGGCTTGGGGAGTGGTCGGCAGGACAACCCGAGGCGACGAGCAATGCGGCGGCGCCCATGTCCAAACATTCCTGGGTCATAGCTTTGGCCCGATCGAAGTCGGCGAGTGGCACATAACAGGTCGGCAACATACGCTCGTCGACCTCGCAGAAGTCGATCATGCCTCGGTTGTGGGCTCGAGCAGCGCCGTAGGCCAGATCGAGATTCCCGCCGTGTTCCCACCGATGCAACCGGCCGCTTTGGAACGTGTTGAACACAAGCTGGCTGGCAACACCGATCATGTCGATAGCCCGAGGGCGATCTTCCTTGATGAACGAACCGGTGGCGTCGAAGTTCTTCCGCATCATGATCTCGGCCGCTTCGGCAGCCCGATATTCGTCGGAGCCATGTTGTTCACTCGCCTGGGTCAATGCATCGTCCATGCTTGCGTCGTCGGTGCTGCTGGTGCCGAGTAAGTGAAGCTCGTTGGCATCGGCCGCGGGTGCGATCAGCTCACGAATCGCAGGATCGGCGTAGTCATACAGCCACTGCGACGTCTCCATGATGTGCGCATCCGCGTCGTGAACGAGTCGTCCTTCAATGTAAGCCATGCCCCCGACGCTACCGATCGCGCACGCCAGTCTAGAAACCACAGCAGATGCTTCTTAGGAGCCCTATGTACGTATTTCGTACGCCAGGCTCCTTATTTGCTTTCGTGATGGATTGCATGGTGCGTCTACGTTGTCAGTTATGGCAGCACCGGCAATCTGGAATGAACGACGGCCGGTAGCGATGCGGCTGCTTCCCGAGCGGGTCCACTACGCATGGTGGATCGTGGCTGGCGCCGCAGTCTTGATGTTCGTCACGATCGGCGTTGGGTACTACGGCTTGGCGGTGTTTCTGCGGCCGTTGCAGGAAGAAAACGGTTGGTCAAACGCCACCGTGTCGGGCGCCACCGGCATGTTCTTCATTGTTGGTGGTCTTTCCGGGTTTGTGATCGGGCCAGCGGTCGATCGGGTCGGGCCGTTGCGGTATATCACTGCCGGCATCGTGCTCATGTCGCTATCGGTGGCGTCGCTCATGTTGATCACCGAACCGTGGCATCTCTACCTGGCCTATACCGGCCAGGCGGTGGCTTTCGGCCTCTCGGGTGCCATTGCCATCAATGCACTTATGTCGCGATGGTTCGTGACCCGTCGAGCGTGGGCGATGAGCATCACCTTCACCGGTATCAGCCTGGGCGGCATGGTGCTGGCCCCCGTCGGTACCTGGCTGGTTGGTCGGGGAGGGGTTGACCTGGCTGCGCCGATCCTGGCTGCCATCGTGCTGGTGGTCGCCTTGCCGGTTTCGCTGTTTGTACTCGTTGGGGATCCCGCGTCGGTGGGCCTCGAAGCCGATGCCGGCGCACCCGACGAAACGATCACGAACGACGCGCTCAGCGACGACGTGCAACTGCGATCGTGGACCCGAGGCCAGGCCATGCGGACCCGATCGTTCTGGGCGTTGTCGATTGGTTTCGTGATCGTTTTGCTGGCACAGACCGGCTTTTTACTGCATCAGATCGCCTTTCTCGAGGACCGCCTGGGGTCACGAAACGCCGCAGCGTTGGCGCTAAGTACGACTGCATTCGGATCGATTGTGGCTCGGTTGATTGTCGGTCGATTCGCCGACGGCATGGACAAACGGATCCTGACGTTCCTGGTCATCGTCGTCCAAGGTTGTGCAGTGTTGGGTGCCACCCTGATCGGGAATCAGGTAGCGACGTATGTATTTGTGCTCATCGTCGGGTTCACGATCGGCAATATTTACATGTTGCAAACGCTTCTTACTGCCGAGATCTTTGGCTTCGTCTCACTTGGATCTGTCCTTGGTGTGATGACCCTGATGACCCAAGTCGGAAGCGGATTCGGTCCGTTCCTGGTCGGCTGGGCCGAAGACTCCACCGGCTCTTATCGCACCCCGTTTGTTGTCACCGGCATCGCCACTATTGCCGCTGCGTTGCTCATTCTGCTGGCTCGCCCTGTGGACCCCGGGTCGATCAACGTTGGGTCATCGAACGAGTGAACATGTAGTGATGAGGGTGGTGCACGACAACCTGAGCAGACGCCCAGGCGAGGTTGGTATCGCCATTAGGCTGCTGGAGTGGGCATCATGGGGACGGGCAAGTTTTTCGGGTTAGTACTTTTTCTCTTGCTGGCCGCGGGATGCAGCGGGAGTGATGGTGTCGCTGCCGCAAACAACAGTGGCGGGGGGCTTGCCGGAGCAGCCACATCGCAGCCGTTGGGCGAAGCCCCTCCATCAACCGTCGAAGAAGCGTGTCGGTCAGGTGCTCAGCAGGTGACCGCCCGCCTCGAAACCTTCGTTGGCAGTCTTGGCGATATCAGCCCCCAGGACTTCCTCGCCCAAGAGAAAATCAAAGGGCTTGCCGGGTTCCAGAACGACGTGGCGCAGATCATCGCCGAGATCGCCAACCAGAATTCAACACTGTGTGATCTCGATGGATTGCAGGCTTTGGTAGACGAAGAACTCGCTCAACTAGACAATCAAAGCCTCCTCAGTTCGTATCTGGTATCGACGATTCGGTTTGGGGGAACACGCGAGCGCAGCGACGTGCTTGCGGGGCCTGACGACGACTTTGATGCCATCTTGGGACTACTTGACAATGGCTCGTCAATCACATTGACAGCGGGAACCTATGCGTTTGATACGAGCCTGCTGATCCAACGCGACCTCACGATCGTGGGTGATGATGTTGCGAGCACGATCATCCAATCGACGGCGGCTGATGCCGCTATCGCAGTGTTTGGTGAAGGAAAGTTGACCTTGCGTGACCTCACGGTGCAACACGTCGGAGAGTCCAGTTCCTCGGTCATTCTGGCGTTCGGCGCCCCCATTGACATTGAAGATGTGATGGTCAGCGGGGGCCGAGGTGACGAGGACACCGGTGGGGGCAACGGCATCTTGTTGAGTGACGGGGTGGTAAACGAAGACGGCACAACGGGAGACCGTCCCGCCGAAGTTGCACCTGTTGGGGCAAGCCGGATTGTGAACTCAGGAGTCACCGGTAATGCCATTGGAGGCATCACCGTTGCGGGAGGTCTGACCCCCACAATCATTGGAAACAACATTGCGGAAAACGGCGCATGTGGTCTGTGTTTTGTCGGCGAAGCGGGCGGTCTCGCCCAGTCAAATTCCGTGGTCCGAAATGAATTCGGCATTCAGCTGAGCGAGGAATCCAATCCCCGGGTGACCGAGAATGTCGTTGCTGAAAATACCGCTGTGGGCATAGTCCTACTTGGCACGACAACCGCGCAGATCGACAACAACGAAGTCCGCCAGAACGGCGAGGTCGGTATTGCAATTCAAGGTGAAGCAGCTCCTCGACTCGACAACAATGAGATCAGCGATCAGACGGTTGGTATCTCGATGATCGACTCGGCGACGCCGACCATCACGGCATCAACTATCACTGCCACGGAAGTCGGAATACAGGTTGCAGGTTCGGCCATGCCGACCGCTTTAGCCAACGTTCTGGTCGACACCGGCAGCGTCGGTATTGTGCACCGCGAGCAGTCGGGTGGGTCGTTTATCGACACGGTGATGACTGGTGAACAAACGGTCGGAGTGCTGGTCGAGGGGGAAGCCAAACCGGAAATCAAAGGGTTGTCAGTCGAGAACGCGGAGGTCAGTGTCTCTTACCGTGAGATGGGTGCAGGGCAACTTTTAAACAGCATGTTCGTTGATCCCCAGATCGCTGTGCAGCTCGAGGATCACGCCTCGCCATTGATCGAAGGCAATGACATTCTGCGGCCAGCAGCGGCTGGCATCGTCATCCGTTCGGACGGCAATGTGGTCATTCGGTCGAACACGATTGTCGATGCCGGGCTCGGTATTGGTTCCGCTGGCGAGGCCAAAGGTTTGTTGGAAGGCAACACAATCACTGGTGGCGAGACGGCGGTTTCGATCATCGAGAACGCCTCGAGCAGCTTGGTCGACAACGTACTAAACGGTCAGACGGTTGCCATTCAGGTTGGTGATTCGGCAGCTCCATCTATTGAAGGAAACGAGATCTCGAACGCTACGGCTGCGGCCATCGTTTCGCGTGATGAGGCCACAGGCCGGATAGTTGGCAACACCATTTTGAACCCGCTCGCAGTCGGCATTCAAATCGTCGATTCGTCCACTCCAGAGGTCACTGACAATGTCCTGATGGCGGACCTAGCCAGCGCCGATATTGGCCCCGCCGAGAACACTTCTGAGGTCGATTCTGGGGGTGATTCTGAGGGTGATTCTGAGGGTGATTCTGAGGGTGATTCTGAGGCCGATTCTGGGGGTGATTCCGAGGGTGAAAACACCTCGCAAGAACAGGCCACCGACGGCTCAGATTTTGGCGATTCCACCGTGGGCATTTTGTTCGCGGATGCGACCTCAGGAGCTGCGATGCGAAACCAGATATTTGGATTCGTTATCGGGGTCCAAGTTGGTGACAGTGCCAACCCTGAGCTGGTCGACAATGTCGTCGATGGTGGCGCTGCCAATGGTGTTGGTTTCCTCTATCGAGATACGGGAACCGGCACGGCGACAGGAAACCGCACAGCCGGCCACTCGATCGGTTTTCAGATCAGTGATGAAGCAGATCCAGAACTGACGCAGAATGTGGTCGAGCAAGTCGGCGATGTGGCTTTTCTGATTCAAGGCACGGCGACCCCAACCCTCGATGACAATTCCTGCCCTATTGGTGTCCCCGGCATCGGTGTTTTAGAACAAGGCGCACCAATTGTTGGTCGCAATCGATGCGAAGCAGTCGCTGGGTAACATTTTTCTTTTGCGTCACGCAAGAAAAACATTCTGGACTCACCGGGCGTATCGGGTTTGGCTAAGTTTTTTCAAAAGGGTCGTTTTATTGGTTTACCCGTCAATTTGAGCCGGAGGCGTCTCAATAGCTAGCTCCGCGAATATCCACACCCTTCTCAAAATGGGGCCAAGTAGCCAAACCCATTTTGGTTTGGCTACTTCGCCCGATCGGCTATTGCCTTTTTACGTTTAATACCTCTTGTCCACTTGGTATCTTTTTGGGCGAATGGGTGGCACCAAAAGAGTCTTCGTTTTGATGCTTGCTGCATTGTTGTTGGCGGCGGTGCTTCCCGTTGTGCCTGCGTCAGCTTCCGACTCACAATCCGATGTTGCCGTCGACCTTGGCGATCAGGCCGAATGTCAATGGTTGCTTACCCGCCTCATCGACCTCGACCGATGCGCTGAGACCGCTGCCGAAGTAATCAGCTCAGTCTCGAGTCCAGGCGCACCCCTCGTCACGACTGCTGACATCCCGTCTGTGGCGAACGTTCCCCCGCTGTCGCAGGGAACCAGTGGCCCGGCCGAAGCCAAATCTGCGCCAGTCACTAAGCCGTGTCCCAGCTACTCGGTTGAGCAGGTTCTGGATGCTCCGTTTGAGGACTGGGATGGCGACGAAATTTCGAACGTTCGGGAGCTCTACAACGAGCTCGATCCGTGCACCTTTAGTGCGCTAGAAACGGCACCGTTTCAAGACGCCGTTTCCGGCTTCGATCGAGCATCCGTTGCAGCTCAAGAATCCGATGCCCTGCCGGCTGATTCTGAAGCCCAAGAATCTGATGTCGAACAAGCCGCAGACGCCGCACCGATTGTGCCCTCCTGCCCGGCCTACACCGTCAACGACGTGTACGCCGATCCGACCGGCGATTGGGACAATGACCGGGCGTCGAATCTCGACGAGTTCAACAGCAACGAAGACCCGTGCGAGTTCGATGAAGATGCAACGCCGTCTCTCGCAACAACTGACACCGTTACCGTCGAGGGCCCGTGCCCGGCATACTCGATTGAGCAGGTGCTCGAAGACCCGACCGGTGACTGGGACCGAGACCGTGCGACCAACGTCGACGAGTTCTTCAACAATGGTGACCCGTGTCAGTTCGACGTCGATGCGTCCGAAGACGTCGAGTTGCTTGCCACCGCTGGAGGTCCCTGCCCGGCGTACTCGCTCTCCCTCGTGCTCGAAGACCCGACCGGTGACTGGGACCGCGACCAAGTCTCAAACGTCGATGAGTTCTACAACCAGGCCGACCCATGTGTCGCCGATGCCTCGACTGGCGACCTCTCGACTGCAGCGATCCCCGTTGCAGCCGGACCGTGCCCCGTCTACTCGGTTGATCTGGTCAACGCCGATCCGATGGGTGATTGGGATGGTGACACAGCGACGAACAGCGACGAGTTCTACAACTCTGACGACCCGTGCTCCTACGACGCAGACAAGGCAAGCACCGAAACCGCCGAAGAAGAAGCGCTCCGCAAACTCAACGAAGCCTTGAACAGCGGCATCAATGCCGAACAAGCCAACGACTCGGGATCCGGTGAACCCGTCGTAGAGGTCGACCCTGAACTTGTCGTCACCGGTGAAGATGGCTCCGATATCGATGTCGACAACGCCTCAAGTGATTTGAGCGATGGCGTCGAGAGTCCTCAGGTTGATGTGACTGTGGGTGATAGCGGTTCAAGTTCCGGCCCGTCTATTAACAGTGGTTGGCTGGGGGCGTTCTCTGTGCTGACGGTCACCGATTTGGCGGAAGGTAGCGGAGTGGCTGCTGTCGCTGGTTCGTCTCTGTCGGTCCAATATGTGGGAGTCCTTGGTTCTGACGGAACGGAGTTTGATAGCTCGTGGGGTCGAGGGGCGCAGCCGTTCGACTTTATAATCGGGCAGAGTGCTGTCATTGCTGGTTGGGATGAAGGCCTTTTGGGAATGCGCGTTGGCGGTCGCCGACTGCTTCAAATCCCAGCGATAAAGGCGTATGGCTCGCAATCGGTTGGTTCGGTTATCGGCCCCAACTCTGACCTAGTCTTCGTTGTTGACCTGATCAGTGTTGACGGTGATGACACGACTATCGAGGACACCGCTGGTGGTACGACGACCGACGACACGACGACAGGGGATACCACTCGCACGCCGTTCGAGATCTCCCTCACCGGCGGGGAGGTATCGCTCGATGTATCCGCCGATGGTGTACTCACGATGGCTGGACAATCCCGTCAGCTCTCCTCCATCTCCGAGATCACGATTTACGGAAGCGGTCACGACGACCATGTGATCATCAACCTCAGTTTGAACGCCGACATCGGCGTGCCCGTCAACTTCGATGCGACTGTCGGCGACGACACGGTCGAAATCTTGGGTGCGGCAACTTCGTGGACGCTTGCGTCGGTCTCATGGGTCGGTGGAGCTATTGATTTCGTTTCTGTCGAGAATCTGGTAGCGGACAGTTTCGGCACGGACACACTGGTAGGGCCAGACGAAGACCGCACCTGGTCAATCACTGGCCTGGGCAGCGGCACGGTGCAGGGCGTCAAGTTCTCTGGATTCGAGAACCTCACCGGCACAAGTGTGGCCACCGATACATTCGAGGTCACCTCGACCGGAGCGATCAGTGGTCTTATCGAGGGCGGTGCTGCGGGCGTAGACGAGATCGTCATCGACGTGACGTCCACCGGCGTGACGAACACCATGACCGGCGACGGCGCTGGTCACATCGACCGCCCCACTGGCGTTATCAACTACTCGGGTATCGACCGGCTCATCGACCTTCCGACTGGCAATGTCGTTATTGGTGATGGTGGTGTGCTGAGCCCAGGCAACTCACCAGGTTTCGAAGACACAGTGAATCTCGATCTCGCCGCTGGTTCGATGACAATCATCGAGATCGACGGCAACGCTGGCGCTGGCGAAGACCCTGACGGTCACGACCAGATCCGTGTTTCTGGCAACGCCCACCTTGGTGGCAAACTTCAAATCGAATGGGGCGGTACCACGCCAGTTGTTGGCGACCGTTACACATTCATTACCTTCAACTCGATCACGCCAGCGTCCGACTTCACCACGTTTGTGGGTCTCGACTACGGCGACGGCACCTACTTCCGCCCCGTGCTCGACATCGTTGGTGGCACCTACGACATCGAAGTTGCCGAGCTCCCTGGCGGACTCGACATCAACCCTGGTATCGCCGACGATGATGTGTATGCACTGATCTCGGGCAAGAAAGTCCTCGACGTTGGCGGTGTCGCTATCGACACTGTTTCGGTCGCTGGCGACGTAGCGCTACTTGGCCAAACCCTCAAGGGCACCTTTACAGTTGCTGACCTCGACGGAGGCGTTCAACTTACGGCGTCCGACGTAACTGGCAATCTGAACGACGACGGAGCCACCGTTGCATCACTCGATAATGGACAGTTTGAAGCGGTCATTCGAACCGATGCCGTCTTCGGCTCTGGTTCTGCTGATCTCACGATTGCGCCTCTTGGTGTAAACGAGAATGTCGCTTTCTCCTTCAACTCCGAGAACCTCGCAAAGAGTGGCCGTGACGCTCTCGGCAATGAGATCGCGGCGGCGGCCGGACGTGGTCTCGCGCTCACACTTCCTGACCTCACACTGACCGCTGGTGGTGTTTCCGTCACGGGCGGGTACACCGTTGCCGCAGCAGATGATGCAGTCCTTATCGCTGCGACCAACGTGGCCGCAACCGTTCAACAAGGCGGCGAAGACCTCATCACACTCAGTGATACGTCTGGCCTGGTTGTGCTCCGACCCGACGGCGTGGCTGGCTCACTCTCAACCACGGCTTCCATTACGCCATCAAACATCGACGTTTCGCTCGATGGGGAATTCGACCTCGAATTCAACACCACCGCTGCAGCAGTAACTCGTATCGCAACCATTGGTGAACAGACAGTCACACTTGACAACGTGGCAGTCGGCGCACACCTCAAGGGCGACAACGTCGCTCTGAACCTGTTTGGTCAGACACTTACCAGCGACCTGGACTTCACCGTCGGCACCGATCGCGAAGTCACCATCGGTGTCAGCGATGCGACACTCGCCTTTGGCGAAAGTGATGCTGCGTCACTCACGCTCGCGATCGCTAACACGTCGCTCACGTTGGGCAAGACCGATGGATTCGGCGTCTACGCCTACGGCAACCTCGACGGAACCGTCACATCCTCGCTTCCTGACGTGTCGGTCGATGGCGCGTTCTCGTTCAAGCTCGACACCCGCCCTGCCGAAATCATCACCAATGCTGCGGGCATCGACTTCATCGTCTACCAACGCTTCGACGAAGTGCATTCGACCTGGGCCGAGGCTCGGACCTACCGCCAAGGAACACGTGTCCTCGGCTCCGACGATGTGTCCTACCGGGCGCTCACGACCCATCAAACCACCACGGAGAATGATCCGGCAAATCCTGGAGCAAGCCCTGTCTGGGAAGTTGTCGTCCCGCGAGCAGGCGAAGATCCTTACGCCGAATGGAACTTCAACGGTTCCTATGGGGCAGGCGATCGAGTTCTCGCAACCGACGGCAAGGCGTACGTCGCACTCTCCGAACACAGCACCGACGCGGCGGATGCAGATCCGGCCGGTGGCCCAAGTTCACTGTGGGGCGAAGTCCAGCTGACTCCGGGTAAGGCACAGCTCGTAGTCGAAGTTAGCTCCGACGGAGAAGCCTGGACCACCCTTACCGCTGATCTTGCAGACCCGGCACCGCTCCCAGGCGATACCGGCGCCAGCATCGTCTCCCAAGGTGCGCTTCGCTCCGATGGCCTCGGTGGCGAACTCGATGAGTTCCAAATCATCGATGGTGTTGTCATCGATGGCACCGATGGCGTCAACCCTGACTTCGGACGCCCACTTCGTCGATTTGGCTTCGACGTTTCGTCCGTCGCCGACAACATCCGTTTCATCCGCCTCGCCGGTAACGACACGACCACGACCGAAGCCATCAGCGACGAACCCGACATCGTCCTGAACGACTCAGGCAATTCGGTCTACGACGGCTTTGACCTCGACTCGATCGGCATCCTCGACGCAAGCAACACGATCGGCCTTGCCGATCCGACCAAACTCACCGAGGCTCGGTACCCACTTCTGGGACCACCCGACGATCGTGCGAACGATCTCGGTGCTGGTCCAGACAAGCTTGGTTCACCAACCGATGCGGTCACGATCAGTGCAGATCCGTTTGGTTTCGTGTTCACAGCAGACGGGTCGATCACAGTCCTTGGCCAGACGATTACTAGTAGCACCCTTTCGTTAGAACAGTTGCCAGACGGATCCCTCCGTGTAGCCGGATTGACCGGATCAACAATCGAATTCACCGATACGACCGGTGACGTATCGGCCGAGATTGTCACCATTCCAGGCGCAGTTGGCGATGCGGCCGAATCACAGATCACGATTTCACCCGACGGGGTGACCGCCCAGCTCGCCGTCGAGCTGACCACCAATATCAATGGCGCTACCTTCGATGGCGTCTTCGCTCTCGAAATCGACACAGTCTCGGCTGAATCACACTTCCGTCTCGCTGCGACCGACGCCACACTCACGGTCGATGGTCTCGATGTCACCGGCGACTTCGCGATCGAAAAGCGCAACGGTTCACTGCAGCTGACGGTCGCCAACGCCGCACTCTCCATGTACGTGGATCCAGCCGCAGATCCCCAGGTCGAACTTGTTGGGGTCTCAGGCGCATCGGGCAGCTTCATCGTGTCGGCTGATGGCGTTGCTGGTTTCGCTACCGGCTCCTTGGAACTCAACAACGATGATCTCAGCATCACCGGCGCTGCCCGCATAGCGCTGAACACCACCGACGCAGCACAATCGTTTACCGCTGGCGGCACCACTGTTGCCGTACCGGTCGGGCCATTTGTCCGCATCGAGGTTCTCGATGCCAGCGCTACGCTCGAGAGCGCTCCCAACGACGATCCCGCAACAGCAGTCAACAACATCGCCCTCGGTGGCGACTTCTCCTTCGAACAAGAAGGCACTGTCACCAAACTCGGCGTAAACAATCTCTTCGTCACCTTCGGTGATCAGGGCCTCCAAGGTGGTAGCGGCGCATTCGTCTTCACCACCGATGGTGTTGCCGGTCAAGTTGTTGGTATCGCATCTGTCGAGGGTGATGGCGTCAGCATCGGTGCAACATTCGGCCTCAAGGTGAACACGACCGCCACCGACATAAACAAATTGATCGTTGTTGGCGGAACAACATTCGAGCTCATTGTCCCGCCACGAGCGTTCGAGTTCTTCGCTTCTGCTGACGTAAGCCTCGACCTCAACGAGGTCGGCGGCTTCCTTACCATCGTCGGCGATGTCGGCCTCACCATTGGTGGGGGAGCACAGACGATTAGCGGCACCAACATCCTGATCTTTGTTGGCGCCGGCAGCGCCACGATGGCCGACGGTGTCACTCCCAATCCCGCCGCCAGCGGGCTCTTCATTACCGACGCAACCATCGACGGCGTCCGTAACGCCGATGGCACTTTTGCGGTCAGGGCCACCGGCAACCTGTCCATCACCGGCGTCGCTGGCATAAGTGTCAGCGGCGCTGACCCAGTCACAGTGAGCTTCAACAACACCGGTGCTGCCGTCACGATCGGAACCGTCACGGTCGCCGAAGGTGGCACGGTCACGAGCCCTGGGGTCATCAACGTCACCGTGGCAGGTCAGGTCCTTTCCGGAACATTCACCTTCGAACGCACCACCACCGCATCGGGCGCCGCCGCCGTTGAGATGTCGGTCACAGGCCTCACGGCAACGATCACTGGTGCAGCTGGCACCGTCGCACTGACGGGAACCGGTTCAGGTGCCGCCCTGCTAAGCACAGACGGCAGTGCCGGTTCCTTCGAAGGCACGGTTGTCGTCACCGCCGGTGGCGACACCTTGGCTTCATTGCCGGGACGCATCGTCTTCAACACCGGCGCCGCGGTCAACGAGACAATCGGTGCCGAAACCCTCGACGCTCCAAACGGGCCGTTCATCGAAGTCCAACTCGGCACCGCCGACAGCCCTGTCGCACTCGACATTCATGGCCAGACGGTCTCGGGTATCTTCCGCTTCGAAAAGAATGCAGCCGGCGACATCGCTGTGAACGCCGAACAGGTCCTGATCGCATTTGTCGACGCAGCCGATAACACGGTGGTCTCACTCGCCAATGGCAGTGGCAGCCTGTTGATCGATACCGCCGGAACCTCTGGCAGCATCTCGGGCGAACTCGCCTTCGACGCCCAAGACGGCAATGCAGCGTCAGGCACCTTCGCCGCCTCGTTCAACGCCGCCACCAAAACAATCACGGCGAGCGCCGACGATGTGACGATCACGGTGCTCGGCCAGACCCTTTCTGGCGACTTCGATGTTGTCCAAACGGGAACCGGTAGCGCAGTCGAAGTTGTCATCACGGTCACCGACGCAGCACTCAGCTTCGGTGACGGCACAACCACCTTCGTTTCGCTCGGTGGAGTCAGCGGATCGGTCGAGCTCACCGGTACAACTACCGCCGCCACCTTGACAGCGACCTCCGCGAGTGTTGACCTTCCAGGCGTTTCGCTCGTAGCGAACCCGCTCAACATCACCGTCGATGCTGATCTACTGAAGGTCGCTGCTACGGGCGACCTGACCGTTGCCGGTCAGACCATCACCGGCGGCTTTACGTTCGTCCAGACGGCCGACGGCACATCGATCACGTTCACGAATGCTTCGTTGCTGATGACACTGCCAAGTGGCACCACGGTCGCAGACGTCACTGGTCTCTCCGGCACGCTTCTGTTGACCAGCGAGGGCGTGGCGGCAAGCATCTCCGCAGCCAACGCTTCTGTCACCGCCCCGGGCTTCTCGCTCACCGCGGTCACCACGCCGCCGGATGGACCCAATCCTGCCATTCCTGCTGTGGTCATCGATATCAACACTCGTTCTAGTCGGGTCGACGAGGCCGGGATTGCCTTGCCGGCTGGCCCATACTTCCGTATCGCGACCGACCTGGTCTCTGCAGACATCACCCCACCCGCAGCTGCAGCGTCATCGATCATGGCAAGGTTTACATTCGAACAATCGGGTGCAGGCGCCGACAGGGTCATCGCGGTTGGTGTTAGCGACCTGGCCGCAACGACCGACGGTGTCAGCCTTGAACAAGGAAGTGGTGCAATTGTCATCACCGAAGACGGTGTCGCAGGCTTCGTAACCGGCGTTGTTGGCGTCGCAGGCGGCGGCTTCTCACTCGGCGGCGGCGTTGGTCTGCGCTTCAACACCACCGGCGGCGCGGTCGACGAGACCGTCACGGTTGGCGGCAAAAACCTGGTCATCAGCTTCGACCACGACCAGGGTGAGCTGTTTGCACTCTTTGGTGCTGGGTTGAGCCTGAAGGTTGGCAACTTCGTCACGATCGAGGGAGATATCAGCTTCGAAACCGGCGCCAATGGCAGTTCCACCTTCGGTGCCAACAATGCACTTGTCTTCTTGGGACGTGGCCCGCTGCTGACCGACGCCAACGAAGCGAACGAGAACCCAGCCGCCACCGGTGTACTTCTTCGAGACGCAACCATTGGCGTCGTTCGAATCGATGGTGCCAACGCCACGTATGCGATCTCAGCAACTGGTCGGATTGAAGTTGTGGGAGTCGATGGTGTGGTCGTCGACGGCACTGCCACAGTGATCTTCAACAACACGGGGGCCGCAGCCACCCAGACGATCACCTTCGTAAACAGTCAGGGCCTTACCGAGAACTTCGTGGTCGACGTCGCTGACCAAGCACGTGCGTTCTCTGCGATTGATATCAAGCTCGACGTTCTTGGCCAGCGACTTGTTGGTGACTTCGCCTTCGATGTTGCGAGCACGGCCGATGGCGAAGAAGTCACCGTTGGATTCGAAAACGTTGACTTCGCACTCGGTGATGGCACCAACAACATCGTCAGTGTCGAAGACGCCGAAGGTGCGTTCCTGCTCAATGCCGACGGCATTGCTGGTTCGGCCTCGACTGGAACCGTCACGGTCGACGTCGGCGATGGCGTGGCCCAAACGCTCGGTACCAGTGTTGAGTTGCTCATCAATACCACGGGCGAACAAGTAACTCGCACACTCACCCCGCTGGCTCCCGCGGGCGCTGCTGCAATCGAGATCGATGTCGAAGCCGGGCCATTCGTGCGGCTCTCCGTAGAGGGCGCAAGCCTCGACATTGCCGGCCAGCAACTCGGCGGCAACTTCACCTTCGAACTCGCCACCGAACGCACCGTCGTAGACGGTGTCGAAACCGAATCAACATCAGTTGTCCTTGGTGTGACCCAAGGAACGATGGTCCTCGGAAGCGACACTGACACGGTCACGGTCTCCGCCGCCGAAGGCCTGTTTGTCATCTCCAACGACGGTGTTGCGGGTTCCGCAACCGCAACCGTCAGGCTTTCGACAGCCCACGCATCATTGCTGGCACCGGCCCCTGGTTCACCAGCAACGACCTTCAGCCTTGCCATCAACACCACCGGCGAGGCAGTTAGTCGAAGCCTCGAAGTCGGTGGCATTGTCGTCAACCTCGACGTGCAGGCCGGCCCATTCATTCGGGTTGCGGGCGAGAACGTTCTTCTCGAGGTGAACGTCAGCGGTACCCAAACGCTCTCCCTCGGCGGCAACTTCGCCTTCGAAGCGGGGACCGACGCCGATGGAGCGACCGTGCTTGCGGCCGCAGCCACGAATGTGAAATTCACGCTGGGCACCGGCGATCTCCTGACGCTTGACAACGGTTCCGGCTTCTTCGTTCTCACCCAGGCCGGCGTCGCCGCCCGAGGCTTTGCCGATGTAACCGCTTCGCCATCCACCGGCGTCGAACTCGCCGGTACGTTCGGCTTCGAGGTCAACACGACCGGCCAGCTCGTTCAGCAGACCTTTGATGTTGGTGGCACCGAACAACCAATCGACGTCGACAAGGGCCCGTTCGTCCAGATCATTGCAATCAGTGCGCTCATCCTGCTGGCAGGGGTGCAGCTCTCGGCCCAGAAGCTGGCATTGCGCAAGAGCGCCGCCGGCATCTCGATCACCGGTCAAAACGCCGGATTTAGCGTAAGTGCTGGCGACAAACACATCATCGGGGTCTCTAAGGCCGACTTTGCGTTCGAGCTCATGGACGATGGCATCGCTGGTGCGTTGCGTCGAGGCACCGTTGCCGGGCCGGACTTTGGTGGCGACCTGACCATCGAAGGTGTCGTCGAGTTCGATATCAACACCACGACAGATGCCGAAACGGTCTTTGTCGTTGACTCCAGCCAGGACATCTCAACCCCGGCGCTACTTGCTACTGCCACCGAAGAGATCGAGGTGCTGGCAGGCACCACGATTAAGGTCAGCGGGACCGACGCAGCGACGCCAGCCAAGATCGAAATCGTCGGCAACGAGCTGACCGCATCGGAGCTCCTCTTCACCAAGGTTGGCAACGCCGTCGAGATCGAGGGCACCAACCTTGGCTTCTCGCTGCAGGTAGGCGGCACCGAAGTCCTTGGTCTGACCGCAGGCAATTTCTTCTTGAACATCGACGACGATGGCGTTGTCGGTGGCACCACAGGTGGCTCGATCAGCTTCACTCCTGATCCTGACGTGAGCTTCACCGCAGCGGCAGTCTCCCTTGCAGTGAACACCAAGCTCACCGCTCAGAGCGTCGATCTCGATAGCGACCCGCTCACTGCACCGACCATCCTGCCGGGCGCTCCGCTCGGAAGCCCATTCGTTCGCATCGAGGCCACCGCCGCCGACCTCACCATCCTCGGCTCCGTGCTGAGCGCAGACCGCTTCAGCTTTGAAAAGGAAGGCGCCCGAATCGCCGTCGAAGGCGACAACGTCGACCTGGTGCTCAAGGCTGGCACGACCCAAGTCCTTGCTATCGCTGATGCCGACTTGGGCCTTGAGTTCTCTTCGACTGGTGTCGCCGGTGCAATCCAGAACGCAGCCTTCACTGGACCATCATTGGGCAATGTTTCGCTCGATCTCACCGCTACTGCATCGGTGCGCTTCAACACCGGCGACCTCGAGACCTCGGTCATGGTCGGTGGGGTAGAGGTTGACCTTGCAGCGGGCAGCTTCTTCGAAGCCGAAATCGAGAACGCCGAGCTGACCACCGACGGCGTGACCCTCACGGCTGACCTCCTCACGTTCGCTCAGAATGACGATGTCGTAGAAGTCACGGGAACCAACATCGACTTTGCGATCTCTACCGCAGCGGCAGACATTGTCAAAGTCACCGATGCCGACTTCACTGCTCGCTTCACCGAAGCCGGTCTGGCTGCTGCAACCACCGGCGGCACCATCGACTTCTCCGGCGCAACCGCATTCGACTTGGCAATCTCCGGCGAAGTCAGCGTCGCTATCAATACGACCCCCGACGACGCAACCATCGTCATTGTCGACGACACGCTGGCCGTTCCGACCAGCACCACGGTCGAGTTGCTCGCCGGGCCGTATGCCCAGGTCGCAATCACCAATGCCGTCTTCTCGATCGAAGGCAGCGAACTTACCGCCGACCGCATCGCCGTCACCATGACCGCTGGTCAGGTCACCGCCGAAGGCACAAACCTCGACCTCCTCATCAATGCTGGTGCCACCCGAGTTCTTGGCATCCTCGATGCGAACTTTGAACTTGTTATCCAAGACGCCGGTGCTGGTTCAACCGCTGGTATTGCTGGCCGGCTATCGAACGCAACAATCCTCGGTCCTGACCTGGGTGATGACTTCTCAATACAGGGCGACGTTTCGGTCGAGTTCAACACCACCGACGCAATCCAAACCCTGGGCTCCGGCGCTTCCATCGGTACCCAACCCGGCGGTTCCTACGTTGCGGCAACCCTCACCCCGACTGCCGCCGATCTCGATGCCCCGCTCTTGACCATCGCTGGTGTCGCAATTGGCGCCGACAAAGTCTCGTTCGAATACATCGCGAGCGAAACAACCCCAACGGTCAATGTGGCCGTCGACATGCTCAACGTCAACTTTGGCGATGCGGTCAAGGTTAAGGCTGACTCGGCATCGCTGACAATTAATGGCGATGGTGTGACCGGCACCGTACAAAATGTTTCGATCGATGTCGTCACCGCCGACGATGTCGGCACCGACCGCGCAGTAGCGTTCACCGGTAACGCCAGCCTGGTGATCGACACCACCGCCTCCTCGCCATTCGTGCGAGCCGAGATCGCCGGAATCGATGCGAATACATCGGCTGAGTTGTTGGTTGCTGGCCAGCGCCTTACCGGCAACTACGTCATTGAACGCTTCGAGACTCTCGAGGGCGAAGAAATCGTTCGGGTCACAGCGACCAATGCTGGCCTCGAGCTGACCGACACATCAGGCACGGTCGCCTCGATCACCAACGGCACCGGCTTCCTGGTCATCACCGACCTGGGTATCGCTGGCTCAATGACGGTCACCGCTGACTTTGGCGGCACCGCGGCCAACGGCGAAGAGCGCTTCGGTCTCACCGTCGGCAAGGTCGAGGTCGAGGTTAATACGACCAATGTTGCCGTTAGCCAGAACGTACGAGTCAACGGCGAAATGCTCGACTTCGAGCTCAATGCTGGACCATATGTCCGGGTCGCTCTGACCGACGCCGTACTCACCGTCGGCTTGCTCGCAATCAGCGGCAACCTGACGTTCGAGCAACAAGGCGCCACCGCCGCCGACACCGTCACCGTCGTGGCGTTCAGCTCCGTTTCCCTCGAGGTTGATCCCACAGCTGACCCGCCGAATGAGAACACCGACAAGCTCGCCGTCACCAATGCACGGGGTGCATTCATCTTCGACGCTGATGGCTTTGCCGGCTTGTTGTCTGGTGATGTTGAAGTCGCAGTCGAAGGATTCGGTCTTGGCGGCAGTGTTGGTCTTCGCATCAACACCCGTGACACCGGTATTACCCGCACCATCACGGCCGGCGGCGAAGTACTCGAGATCGCATTCACCTCCGACGAAGTCGCAACCGTCAACGCTCCGTTCGTTGATGTGTTCGGTGGCAGCGTCAGCCTGGTCATCGGCGACTTCGTCAGCATCGAAGCCGATGCAACCTGGAGCGCCGACACTCTGACCGCAACAAACGTCGTCCTCTTCGTCGGCTCCGGTCCGCTCTTCCTCGAAGACGACCAAGGTGAGCGCACTGCCGAGATCAACCCGCTGGCTGTCGGCCTGCGTATCTTCGACGCAGACCTCAAGGTCACCCAGTCGGGCGACACCTACCTGATGTTGGCATACGGCACGTTGGACCTCGTTGGTGTGCAGAACGCCGATATAACCGGCTCCGTCCGACTCGAAATCAATACGACTGCCAATGACGCAATCGTCGAAGTTCTCGATGACACCCCCGCAGTTCGCGGCAGCGCCCTGATCGAAGCGGGTGTCGTCCGGGTCATCGGTACCGACCTCACCGTGGCCGTGGGCAGCCAGGAATTCTCTGCCGATCTCAGCTTCGAAAAGGCCGACGATGGCACGATCACGGTTGGTGTTACGAACACCACGATCATCTTGGCCAGCGGTGCCTTCACCCTCAAACAAGGCGAAGACCAATCCGGCGTTCTGATCTTTGGTTCCACCGGCATTGCAGGCTCCATCGAGGTTGCCGTCGAGGCGGGAACCAATACCACTGGCCTTGAGTTCGAAGCCAACATCACCGCAGCGTTTAACTCCTCGAGTGGCCCGGTCTCAAGTCCGCTGCTGACGGCTCCGCTGCCAGCAGGTCCGTATGTCCGAGCCGAGATCACCGGCATCGACGGAAACCTCGCCAAGCTCACCGTTAGCGATCAAGAATTCGAAGGTAACTTCGCTCTCGAAGTCATCGATTCCGATCCCAATGGCCCGACCGTCCGGGTTGTTGCCACCGGCGTGACCGCCAAGTTCGGCGACGGCACAAACGAACTCATCAGCCTGATCAACGGCTCTGGCTACGTCATCGTCAAGGGCTCCGGCGTCGCCGTGTCGGTCGAAGGCCAGATCATCGTCAACGACATCGAAGGTGTTTCGTTTGCGGGCGCCTTTGCGGTTGAAGTAAATACCACCGGGGCTGCGGTCAACGAATCGTTCGTGCTCGGTGACTCAACCGAAACACTCGTGCTCGAAGATGCCGAGTTTGTTCGCATCAAGGGCAACGACGTCAGCCTGACCATCGCTGGCCAAACCATCAGTGGCTCCTTCGTCGTCGAGACCGTCGAAGATACCGACACCAAGACCATGGTGGTTGCTGTAGCGATCACCGACGCTCAACTCCGCTTTAGCGATGGCACCACAGACTTCGCAACCGCCACCCAAACCGCTGGCAGCACAGGCCTCGTCCTGGTCCGCCGGGATGCAAGCAGCACCGCTGTAGCTCCGGTCAACCAACTCGCCGGGTCCTTCGCAGCCAAAATCGTGTTGAGCGTCCCCGACGTCGAATTCGACGTCGACATTGCACTTTCCTTCAACACGTCGGCTGATGCAGCGACGGCAACACTCGATATCAACGACGGTATTGCCAACAATCCAATCGCTCTTTCGATCGCTGGTGGCCCGTTCGTAAAGGGTGTCATCGGCACCACCGCTACTCCTGCAAAGCTCACGGTCGAAGGCCAAACCATCGAAGGCATCTTCGGTGTCGAGGTCCGCGAAGACACCAACGACGCCTCGACCGTCACGATCTCGGTCAATGACGCCAAACTGGCCTTTGGTCCCGACCCGCTTGCACCGCTGGTCACGTTCGAAGCCGACGAGGGTCTGTTCATCATCAACGACGCAGGGTTCGCTGGCTCGATTGATACCACCATCAAGGTTGCTGCAGACGATGTGGCCATCGACGGCCAAGCCTCGATCCAGGTCAACACCGGCGATGCCCAAGTCACGCAGATGTTCGAAGCTGGCGGCGAAACCACCGTGCTCAATGTTCCTGCAGGTCCTTACGTCCGAGTCGACGGCGCCCTCGACTTCAATGTGCTTGGTCAAAAGCTCAGCGGTTCGTTTGCCTTCGAAGCTGCCGGCAACGACGTTTCCATCACCGCAAGCAACGTGTCTGCAAGCTTCGGTGTCGGTATCGCAGGCGACGTCGCTAACCCATTCGTTGGGGTGAAGTTCTCTGGCGGCGCTGGCCTGCTGGTGCTCAATAACGACGGCCTCGTCGCAAGCTTGTCTGGCCGGGCTGAGCTCATCGGCGTCGACGGCATCGTGCTCTCCGCTGAGATGCGCCTTGATCTCAAATCGTTCTTCACCGCAGCACCACTGACCTTCACCCTGCCGAACGAAGACACCATCGAGCTCGACGCTGGTGACGAATATGTCAAGATCACTGGCGAGACGACGATCGACATCGTCGACGCATTCGAACTCGCCGGCGAGTTCGCTGTCACCGCGAACCTCAATTCGGATCCAGCCATTGGCGCCGAGATTCTGCAGATCACCGCACGCGGCGTATCGGTGTTCGTGGGAGTGCCTGACGGCGCCGGCGTGCAGGTCTCCGACGGCGAGTTCGCCCTGACCCTGACCAAGACCGCTGACCCATCGCTGCCTGACTTCGATGTCAACGTCGCTGGCAAGGTAAGTCTCGCTGGTCTCGGCGGAGCGATCACGGCATCGGGCGATGTTGTCGCAACCGCAACCGGCCGCACCGTGGCCAACGAACGCATCACCAGCTTTGTGATCGCAGGGACCGTCGACATCAACACGGTGCTCGGCACGTTCACCGGATCACTTGAGTTCACCCGCGACGGCAACACTAGCGACGTGATGGCAAGCGGCACCGGCATCAGCTACTTCATAGGCAGCGGCAGTATCGACGACACCGCAACCTCTATTGGCTTCGGTATCGATGCTGCCCAGTTCGACCTCGCTCTCAAGAGCGACGGGACCCACGCCTTCAAACTCAGCGGCGACGTGCGCACGGTTGGCCTTGACGGTATCCAGGTCTCCGGTCTCCTGGCCGTCGAGCAAAACACCCACGCAGTCGACCTTCTCGGTGTCGAAGCTGGCAGCCTCCAGGTTGGCGGCGAATTGGTGCTCGTCGTGACCGACCCGAGCGTCAGGCTCGAAGGCTCCTTCGCAATTGAAAAGTCAGTCGCTGGTCCCGATGGCCTTCTGGGCAACGACGACGACGTTCCCGAATTGTTCATTGCCGCCACCGGCGTGCGGGTCGCAGTACAGACCGATGCAGGCATCGGCTTCGAAGTCGCCGACGGCGAACTTGCACTGTTGCTCACCGAAGCAGGATTCGCCTTCGACGCAAGCGGCTCGGTTGCACTCATTGGAGTCACCGGCGTTGCAGTCGAAGGCACATTCGGCGCCCAGCTCAACACCCTTAAGGACGCAGCGAATCAGGACATCGCCGTATCCCGCAGCATCACGGTTGGCGGTACCACCAAGGTCCTCGATCTCGGCGAAGGCATCGCTCGCTTCAGCGGCCAGGACATCAAGCTCATCGTTGCCGACCAGGTCCTTACCGGTTCGTTTGTTGTTGCGAAGTCGCCGACCGAGCTCACCGTCTCGGTCTCCGACGCACACTTCGCCCTTGGCTCCGAGAACCGCCCCTTCGTCGAGCTGACAAATGGTGCTGGCGATCTTGTGATCAACGACCAGGGCATGGCTGCTCGGATCACCGGCAGCGTTGTTGTCGATATTCCTGGTGTCGAAGTCGACGCCGTCCTCGAACTCGAAATCAACCAGGGCGCACTCAACGTGCTCGGCCTCGATGCCGCTGACTACATCCGGGTTCGTGCCCAGTCAGCCGCAACTGATCTCGCCGAACCAGCCAAGCTCGTCATTGCTGACCAGACCATCACCGGCGTGTTCTTGTTCGAGCAGACAACAGTCGGAACCGAGCAGATCATAAAGGTCGCAGCGACCGATGTGGCGATCGACCTTTCCGTCGTACAGATCACCGGCGCCAGCGGCGCCATCGTCATCACTAGCACTGGCGTGGCCGGCATGCTCAGCATCGACTCACTCAGCCTCAACGACATCCCGGGCATCACTGCCGAGGGCAGCGCCGAGGTATACATCAACACGAATCCGACCGCAGTCATCGAGTCATTCGATCTCGGCGATGTCGATCCTCTCGTGCTGGATCTCCCTGCCGGGCCATTCGTGCGAGTCGAAGTCACCGTTGCTGAAAACGGACTGCAACTCGATATCGGTGGCGACATCGCTGCGGTGACCGCAAGCGGCATCGTGGCCGTCGAGCGCAAAACTCGCGATGATGGCAGCCAGGTCACGATCGTCGGCATTCGTGACTTCGCCGCATCGGTCACCATTGGTGGCCCGGGCGGAGCAACCGCCGAGGTCATCAACGGTGTTGGCTCCTTCGTTGTTGTCCCGAGCGATCCTGATACCAACCCATCAGGCGGCATCGCCGGTCTGATCACCGCCGAAGCCAGCATCGATATCGCCGACGCCGCCAGTGCCGGTGGCGCCCTCTCGATCCGCATGAACACCAGCGGGCTTGCCGTCGACGAAACCATCACTGTCGGCGGCCGCGATCTACCGATCCGTTTCGGTGACTCCGAACGAAATGTCTTCCAGATCTCGATCACGGGTCTGTCACTCAACATCGGCGACTTCGTCACGGTCGAGGGCGATATCACCTGGGACGGCGACACCTTCGCCGGCGCGAACCTCGAAGTCTTCCTTGGTCAAGGTCCCGTGCGCCTCGACAACGGTGACATCAACCCACTCGCAACTGGTGTTCTACTCACCAATGCAACGATTGCCTTGCGCCGTTCCGCCGGCAAGTACGCCCTCAGCGCTCTCGGCACGATCTCTGTTGTCGGCATCGCCGACGTCAGCATCTCCGGCACCGCCCAAGTTCGCTTCAGCAACCTTGGCATTGGCATCAACACCGACGAGATCCTGACGATCCCAGGCAGTGACACCGATGTCGTGCTGCTCGTGGACAATGGTGTGGCCGAGTTCACCGGCACCGACCTGGCAATCACTGTCTTCGGCCAGCAACTTCGGGGCGACTTCACATTCAGCAAGACTGGCACCGGTCAGGGCAGCACTGTCACCGTTGTTGCCGAGAACGTCAGTGCAAACTTCGGTGGGGGAGCGGTAACACTCGCAAACGGCGCCGGCGGCTTCGTGCTCTCAGCAGCCGGTGTTGCAGCGGCTGTTTCGGGCGATGTCACGGTAACCACGCCGAACGTCTCGTTCGAAGGCACGACTCCTGGTTCTGCACTCACGTTCGCTCTTGAAGTCAACAACACCGGCGCCGCTGATGCTGTTCTCGGCCTCGACGCTGGCAACTACCTGCGTCTCGAAGCCGATGGCAAGCTGATCATCGCCGGCCAAACCCTTGGTGGCACCTTTGCCATCGAGCAAGTAACCAACACCGACGGCGCCAGCATCACTCGCATCGCCGCTCGCAACGTCACGATGAACCTTGGTGGGGTCGTCGACCTGGCCGCCGGATCTGGCTCCTTGCTCATCACCGATGCCGGTATCGCCGCTCGCATCGCTGGCACCGTCGCTATCACCGCCGACGGCATCGATACTGCAGGTGCAACGTTCACCGTTGCTATCAACACGATGACCACCGCAGTCGACGAGACGTTCCGAGTCGATGGCGAAGACATCACCCTGGTGCTGCCTGCCGCCGTTACCGGTCCTTACGTCCGAGTCGAAGCGACCGACGTCAACATCTCAATCGGCGGCCAAGCGCTTCGTGGTGACTTCGCCTTCGAGAAGACCTCGTTGTTCGACGGCACCGATGCTGTCCTGCTCGCCGTCGCCAACGTCGAACTCGTTCTCGGCGACGCTGGCACTGCATCGCTCAGCCTGACCAATGGCGAAGGTGCTCTCCTCGTGCTGCCAACCGGCGTCGCCGGAAGCTTCGCTGCCGACCTCGCCGTCGCTATCCCCGATGTCACTATCCGAGGCAGCGTCAAGGTCGAACTCAACCAGACCGGCGTCGAAGTCCACCAAACCTTCCTGGTCGGCACCGATGAGATCGACATCGACTTCGGACCACTCGAAGCAGCCGACTTCGTTCGAGTTGCGATCCGCAACGGTGAACTCGACATCTTCGGTCAGACACTGACCGGTAACTTCGTGTTCGCCCAGTCTGCGCCCGGCATCGAAATCGCTGCGTCGAACATCGGCCTAAACCTCGGCGATGGAGTCGTCACCGTCTCCAACGGTTCTGGCGCCTTCTTGAGCACCGCCGATGGTGTCGCTGGAGCGCTTACCGGCAACGTGGCCTTCGGGATCGACGACATCTCCGTCGCTGCCACCCTGACCATCGAAGTAAACACCACCGGCGCCGCCGTCATCGCCACCGTGGGCGACGTAGGTCTTGATCTGGATGCCGGCCAGTACGTCCGAGTCTTCGGTCAGCAAGTTGTTGTCGACATATTCGGCCAAAGCGTCACTGGTGACTTCACCTTCGAACAGGCCACCACCGTCGACGGCGCCAGCGTGGTGCGGGTCGCCGTGGCGGCAGTCACGCTCACCATCAGCACCGGAACCGGCGCTACCGCCGAAGACATCGTCACCGTCACAAGCGGCGAGGGCGCCTTCCTGCTGACCGACGCCGGTGCTGCCGGCACTCTCAGTGTCTCGGCTGCACTCACGATCCCTGGCATGCCTACGCCAGCCGCCTCGGTCGACAACGTCACCATCAGCTTCAACCTCACGCCCGCCCCGGTCACCGAGACCTTCGTGATCCCGGGTGTCGCAGGTAGCACCACGGTCGAACTCGACCTGCCGGCTGGCAAGTTCTTCCAGGTCACCGTGATCGGGCTCACCGTCGATCTCGACGGTGTTCTCGACATCACCGGCGACTTCTCGATCACCCAGAGCACCAACGACGACGGTTCGGCCACCACGGCGCTTGGTATCACCAACTTCTCAGACACCTTCGATACCGATGAACTGCACGGTGCCGACGGCCTGGAGTGCATATTCGATGCCGGTGCTGCTCTCTACCTTGACCAGACCGATAGTTGCATCGCTGTGACCGACGTTGAAGGTGCCTTCGTGATCACCGAAGCTGGCGTCGCCGGCGTCGTGTCTGGTCACGGCATTGGCACGCTCGGCGTGGTTGCGGTCGAGGGCACCGTCAGCGTCCGAATCAACAAGACCGGCGCTGCCGTTGATGAAACAGTGCAGGTCGGCGCACGGTCGATTCCGATTCGTTTCGGCGAAGACGAGGGTGACCTCATTGCCGTCTCCGTTTCCGATGTCACGCTCCGCATCGGTGACTTCGTTGAGATCTCTGGCGACGTGTCCTTCACCGGCAACACCTTTGCTGGCACCAACCTCGAAATCTTCCTCGGTGATGGCCCCGCCCGCCTCGAAAGCGGCGACATCAATCCACTCGCAACCGGTGTGCTCCTCACCGATGCAACGATCGGTCTGGTCAAGGTAGAGACCAGCACCGGCGACGAATATGCACTCCAGGCCGTCGGCACCGTGCAGTTCATCGGTATCGAAGGTGTCACCATCTCCGGTACGGCCGTCGTCGCCGTCAACACGACCGGTATGGCGATCAACGAATCGCTAGTGATCGAAGGCAGTAGCGCTGACCCGGTCGCCGTGGTCTTCGAGACCGCAGATCGTGTCACCAAATTCGAAGCACTAAACGCCAACCTGAGCGTCGCTGGCCAGTCGCTCGTGGGCAGCTTCTCCTTCGACCAATCAAGCGACGGCACACTCCGCATCGCCGCCACTGAAGTCTCGCTCACTCTGGGCGACGGAACGAACGGCATCGCCGTCACCGACGCTGGTGGCACATTGCTCGTGACCCCAGCTGGTGCTGCGGGTCAACTCCAGGGCACGGTCGAACTGTCATTCCCTGACATGGACATCTCTCCTGAGGCCAAGGCCGCCTTCGCCATCTCGATCAATACCACCATGGCGCCGGTGAACGAGACCTTCACAGTCGGCACCGAAACACTGACCCTCGATCTGCCGGTAGGCCCGTTCATCCGGGTCGAGGCCACGGACATCACGCTCGCAATCGCTGGCCAGAGCTTGAGCGGAAACTTCGCCTTCGAACAGAGCACCAACACCGACGGCACCTCGCTCGTAACCGTGGCTCTCACCAACGTCTCGTTGAGCCTGGGTGCTGCCGACGAACCAATCGCCACACTCACGAACGGCGAAGGCCTCTTCGTAGTGAAACCAGCTGGCTTGGCCGGCCGCCTTGCAGGCACCGTCGAAGTTGCCGTCCCGGGTGATGGCTTCGTCTTCACCGGAACATTCGGCATCGAAGTCAACACCACCAACCAGCCGGTTGAACAGGTCTTTGTGATCGGCGATGAGATCGTCACGCTCACCATGGACCGAGCGAACGCCGTGCGTGTCGTCGGAACGAATGTCTCGCTTGCCGTCGCTGGCCAGACACTGACCGCCGACTTCGCCTTTGAACAGGTCATCGATGCCGAAGGTGTGAAGTCAATCCGGGTCGCGGTCACCAACGGAGCCATCGACCTCGGCGATGGCCTCGTCACAGTCAGCAATATCGAGGGTGCGCTCTTCATCTTCGAAGAGAAGGTCACGCCGGCCTCTATTGGTGTCACCCGACTTGCTGCAACGCTTAGCGCAGACGTCGCCTTCGACTTGCCAAACGTTGAGTTCGTGGGCGACTTCGGCATCACGATCAATACCTCGACCGAAGCTGTTGACACCAGCTTCGTTGTCGGCGCAACCACGGTCGATCTCGCCGTCGATGCTGGTCCGTACCTGCAGGTCACCGGAACCAATGTCAGGCTCACGGTTCTCGGCCAGAGCCTCAGCGGCGACTTCTCGGTCACCCAAACCACCGACACCACCACAAGCACTTCGATCCTCGTTGTCACCGTCGATAAAGGGTCGATCAATCTGGGTGGCGGCACTGCGCTCGTCCAAGTAACTGACATCGCAGGTTCGATCACGGTGACCAACGCTGGTATCGCCGCCAGCCTCGCCGCCCAGGTCGACATCAGCCTGCCGGGTATCACACTCTCGTCGGCCTTCTTGCTTGAGATCAACACCGGTACCGATCCCGTTGCGAATGACCTGGTCAACCTGCCAGGCGGACAATTCCTGCGTCTGAGCGCAACCGGCGTTGACATCGACGTTGTCGGCCAACAGCTACTTGGTGACTTCACCATCGAGCAGCTCACCCAGACCGGCGGAAGCAGCTTGACCCGCATCGCTGTTGCCAACGTGAGTCTCGACCTTGGCGACGGTCTCGTACAAGTCACCAACGGAAACGGCTTCTTCGTGCTCTCGGGTGCCGGCGCAGCTGGTCGCCTTGCAGCCACCGTCTCGGTCACGATCCCCGACGTCAGCTTCAGCGGCTCCTTCGAACTCGAAGTCAACACCACTACCGCCGCGGTCGATGAAGTCATCCGCCTGGGCGCCAGTACGACAACACTTTCGCTACCAGTCGGTCCGTACCTGCGAGTCGCAGGCACCGACGTGCGCCTCACGCTCGGCACCCAGTCGATCAGCGGCGATTTCGCCTTCGAACAGATCACGACCGACGACGGGCCTCTCGTCAAGATTGCGGCCACCAACGTAGGCCTCGCAATCAACGATGGTTCGACCGATCTGCTCACGTTGTCTAACGGCACCGGCACACTCGTCGTGTTGCCAACGTCAGCAGTCGCCGCCGCAGGTGTAACCGGTGGCATCGCCGGCATCATCGAAGGCACTGTTGCCCTCGGGATCACCGGAGCATCCCTCATCGGAACCCTCCGAGTCGAGTTCAACAAGACCGGCGACGTCGGTCAGTCCATCGACGAGACGTTCCAGGTTGGTGGCGAGACCGTCACGCTCGAACTCGAAGCGGGCAATTATGTAACCGTCGCCGGAACCAACATTGCACTCGAGATTGCCGGACAGCGACTGTCGGGCGACTTCAGCTTCACCCAGAAGAACATCGTCACTGCGGCCGGCGGTACCCAGTCGGTTCTCGAAATTTCCTTTAGCAATGTTGTTGTCGCCTTCGGCGACGGCACCACCGACTATGTCGTTGTCTCCAACGGCAACGGCGATCTGTACGCCGCAGGCGACGAGCTATGGGGCCAGTTCGACGGCGAAGTTGCCGTCAATATCCCCGATGTCGATATCACCGGCGCCTTCAAGATTTCGTTGAACAACACCGCTGGAGCCAAGCAGTTGGTCACCTCGGCCGGGACCGTCACCGTCGCAACCGGGTTCCGCATCGAAGCGATCAACCCGACGATCGACATTGCTGGTCAAACAATCAGCGCCTCCAAGGTCAGCATCGGCCAAGACTCCTTCGACGACTCAGCGTCGCTGGCGATCGTGGTCACCGACCTGGTCCTCGCATTCGGCCCCGCTGGCGCTCCGATCATCACCGCAACCGCCGATGTCGCTTCGTTGCTGATCACACCGTCCGGCATCGCTGCTCACATCAAGGCTGGGGTCACGGTCGTCCTTCCTGGAACCCTCGGTCTGATCGTTGAAACCGCATGGATCCGAATCAACACCGGGCTCGCTCCGGTCACTGCCGAGGAGCTATCGCTCACGGTCGACACCGACTTCGGTCCTGATCTCGCCTCGCTTGACCTCGCACCGGGCCCGTTCTTCGAAGTCGCCATCAAGGATTCGACGCTGACGATCGGTTCCGCTCCGGACGAGCTCACCATTGGTGCTGACTTCTACTTCCGTCAACTGACACAAGAAGATGGCACCGAAGTCACGTTCTTCGCAGTGGACAAACTGACCTTCCAGTTCGACGCAAACAACGGTGTACAGAACGGCACCGGCGCCTTCTTGATCTTGCCAGCGGACCCTGCGGTAGCAGGATCCGGTGGTGTCGTCGCCCTTATCTCTGGCGATCTCAAGATCGGCGCCGGAGGCTCGACCAGCGGGGGAGCGAGCCTCGAATCCAAGGTCGGCGTCGAATTGAACACGACACGCCTGGTAGTCAACGAGTCCGTCACTGTGGCCGGACGTACCTTCGTCTTCGACATGCCGGCATCGGGTGCAACCGTTACCGATCCGTATGTCAACTTCGCACTTGAGAACGTTTCACTCAAGATCGCTGACTTCTTGATCATCGAAGGCGACTCGATCGCCTACACCACCGTTGCTGGCGGCCAGGAGATCGTCCTCGAAGGTGTCAGTGCCTTCGTAGGTCAGGGTCCCGCACTCATCGACACAGGCACTGTCGACCTCGCTGGCGACCCGATCTTCCGCATCAACCCCGCTGCACAAGGCGTCTACCTGAGCAACTTGTACGGCTACGTGCTGAAGTTCACCGATGGCACGTTCTTGATGTACGCCGAGGGTGATGTAGAAATCCTCGGATTGCCTGGCGTAACAGTTGCCGCCCGTGCTCAAGTCCAAATCTTCACTGGCACGACGTTCGTCGACAAGGCTGGCGTCAAGATCAATGCAGCAGGCGATCTCGTCACCCTTTCGAACGACACGGCCAATCGCGGCAACGCTCCCTTCCGTGTTATCGAAGCCGACATGATCCGAGTCGGTCTTTCTGGCACGACCCCGGAGCCGACCCTCACCGATCCTGAACCTGCCCTGAATCCAAGCGCCGAGATTTCGATCGCTGGCCAAACACTTCGGGGCACGATGGCCTTCGAGAAGGTCGGCGACACCACCACGCTTATCCTGGGTGGCGCAGATCCGTCCGAGTTCGTCGAACTCGCACTCGGCGGCGACGGCACGACAGCCGGGTCACCGTTTGTTGTGAAGGTCGGCCAAGGCGAAATCACGCTCGACCCGGCCGGAGCCGTGGCTGCGATCCGCGACGCATCTGCCTCCATCAAGATTCCAGGCTCAACCAACGTCGAGGTCACGAACGTTTCGATCTACGTCAACACCCAGTCGGTACCGGTCGTCAATCCTCTGGACGCTGCCGAAACGTTGTTGCCTGGCGTCCGGGTCGAAGCAACCACTGACCTCACACTCTTCGAGCAAAAACTCAGCGGCACGTTCACCTTCGAACAGGTCAACCTGCCAGCAACCGCCGATCCAACAGGTGCCCCTCCGACCGCCGTGCGTGTTGGTGCCTCTAACGTCTCACTCGAGCTCGGTGCAACCGCCAACACACCAGCGATCGTGAGCCTCGCAGGCGGCAGCGGCCTGTTCTTGATCACCGATGCCGGCTTTGCCGGCACCGCATCGGGCAACGTCACGCTCGCCGTACCTGGACTTGACGAAGCAGACTTCGTCCTGATCGGCGATTTCAGCCTGGCGCTGAACACCTCGACCGCTGCGGTAGCGCAACAATTCGAAATCAACGGCGAAACCAAGATCCTCAACGTTCCCGCTGGTCCATACTTGCGCATCGCTGGCAACGATGTCGACGTCCGCCTTCTCGGTCAGCGTCTCTCCGGTAACTTCTCGTTCGAGAAGGCCGGCGACGCCATCAAATTCGCGGTCAGCGATGTATCTCTCGGGCTCGGCGATGGCACGACCGACTTTGTCTCGCTCACCGGCGGCGAAGGTGCCTTCATCATCACGCCGAAGTCCGCACCTACCGCTACTGACGGGGGCCTGGCTGGTCGTATCGGTGGCACCGTGAACGTAACGATTCCGAACGTTGACCTCGAAGGCACGTTCACGCTGTCGGTCAATGGCACCGAGGCCGAGGTCGATGAGACCTTCAATGTCGGCGCCCCCACCTTGACCCAGGCACTCGCGGTACGAGATGTCAACGGTGACAACATCGATGACCTCGTCATCGGCACCTACGGCCAACAGAACAAGTTGTTCCTGGGGCTCGCCGGGGGAGCGGGCTTCGAAGCATCTGAGTTCGAGTTCAGCGTCGAAGACAACACCACGGCGATCCTGCTCGCGGACATCGATGGCGACCTTGACCTCGACCTGATCGTTGGCAATAGCGGCGAGACCAACCTGACCTACGAGAACCTGGGTGGTGTTGGTGCTGCCTGGCTCGGCTTCGGTGCTGCGAACGAAATTTCAGTCGACGCGAAGAACACCACTGCGCTGGTACTCGCTGACATCGACGATGACGGCCACGACGATCTGGTAGTGGCCAACCTGCTCGAGGCCAATCGCCTGTACCTGGGTGATGGCACTGGTGGCTTCGGCGCTGGCTCCGATATCGGCGACGAAAACGACCCGACATCATCGATCGCCGTCTCAGATCTCAACGGCGACGGCCTCCTCGACATCGTTGTCGGCAACCGCGGCCTTCAGAACCGGGTTTACATCAACGGCGGCGAATACATCGACACGGCCCCTGATCCCGATGTCGTGACCCGAGTTACCTTCCTCAGCCCTGTGGCTGTTGGTGCGGAGTTCGACGACACGAACGACATCACAATCGGCGACGTTGATGGCGCAGACAGCCTCGACATCGTTGTCGTGAACGATGGCGAAAACGCCGTCTACTTGCTCGATGTCGACACTGCCACGATCACCGTTGCTCTCGCAGCCAATACCACCCTCGGCAACAGCAGCGTCGCAGCCTTCGTTGCCCAGCTTCAAGGTGTTGTTGACGCCGCAATCGATGCCATGTCCGGAGCCGACGAGCTCGGACTCGTAGCTGGCGACATCGTCGTCGAACTCGACGGCGACGACATCGTCATCCGCCTTGCCCAGACGGCAACGACGGCAGGCATCACATTGGGTAGCACAACAGCAGCGGCCGCCGAGCTCAACCTCAAACGAGACGAAGAAGACGACACCGCCCTAGAGGTCGACTACGCCTACAGCCAGACACTCGACATCGTTCGCATCCTGAGCGCAGATGTGATCACGTTCGGTGATGCGGCCGACAACAGCACCGCCGTTGAGCTCGTCGACGTAGATGTCGACGGCGACCTCGACTTCGTGGTCACAAACAACGGCTCGCTCAGCTACGTGTACCTCCGTAATGGAGCGACAGCCCTGACCGACACCGCCTCGTTTGCCGCAGCGTTCACCACAACAGCAATTGGCGACGACACCGACGATCCAAGCAACGCAAACTTCAGCGCTGCGACCACTGCCGTAGCGGTTCGGGATCTCGACGGACAGGGCAACCTTGACATCGTGACCGGCCAGACCGGTGACAACACGATCGTGTTCCTCAACAACACCGACTTCACCGGCAGCGCCGTCGGCTCAACGGTGTCAATCGCCACCAACGAGATCCGCCTGGTGCTTCCGGCTGGCAAATTCCTTCGCCTTGAGGGCACAGAGATCGACCTGACAGTCGCTGGCCAAACCCTCACCGGCAACTTCGCCTTCGAGCAAAAGACCAAGCCCAATGGCCAGCGGGTTGTTGTGGTCGCTGTGACCGATGCACAACTCAACCTGGGCGATGGCCTGGCAGTTGCAACGATTACCGAAGGTGCCCTCGTCATCACCCCAACCGGCATTGGCGGCAAGCTCTCGGCAACGGTCGACATGGACCTAGGCAACGCACTTGTCCTCGACGACGCACGGGCCAACATCGAGATCAACAACACGAACGCAATCATTCGTGACTCCATCGTGGTCAACGGCGACGAGATCGTCGTCGATCTCCCTGCCGGTCCGTACGTGCGGGTCGAAATCCTCGGTGCTGAAACCGACGTTCTGAATACACCTGACATCGACAAGACGGTCGCCCGCCTCACGATCGCTGGCATCGAACTGGCTGGCAAGTTCGTCTTCGAACAGACGACCAATGCTCGGGCTGAGACCATTGTCAAGGTCGCTCTCTCCGATATCTCGTTCGGCTTCGGCCCGGTCATGGTCTCCAACGGCTCGGGCTTCTTCGTGGTCCTACCGACCGGCTTGGCTGGCACCTTGCAGGCCACCGTTGATGTCACCGTGCCCGGCGTGGCTGTTAGTGGCACGTTCGGCGTCGAGATCAACAACACAGGCGCCGCTGTCGAAGAGTCCGTCGTGCTCGACGGGGTCACCAAGACACTTGACCTAGTTGCCGGGCCGTACGTACGAGCAACCGGCGTGGGCGTGAGCATCGGCATCGCTGGCGTCACACTCAGCGGCAACTTCGGGTTCGAACAGGTCGCCGATACAAGCTTAGGTGCAGCACCCAACGCCAAGATCACCGCAATCATCGCCGACAACGTGACCCTCGATCTCGGCACTGATGTGCTTGAAGTCTTCGACGGATCCGGCTTCTTCTTGATCACCAGCGCTGGCATCGCTGGTGCGCTCGCTGTGTCTGCCCGCATCAATGCTGGCAGTGCGTTCGGCCTCGAAGGTCGCTTCGCTCTAGAAATCAATCAGACCGGCGCCACGGTCAATCAGACCGCGGAACTCGGTGGCGAGACCCTGACACTCAACGTTGGCGCCGAAGATGTGCTTGCCGTCGAAGTCACCGGCGTCGTGCCTGATAGCCCCGCAGTTCTTACGGTTGCGGGTCAGACCCTCAAGGTTGACCTGGTTCGTTTCACCCAGACGGTTGCGGCAGGCGTCGACGGTCTCACCGGTACGGCCGACGACGAAACCACGATCACGATCGATGCCCAAGGCATTCAACTCGACCTCGGTCCGGAAGACGGACCAGCGTTCGTCGAAGTCCGCAACGGCGTCGCCGTCTTCGAGATCACCTCCGAGGGCCTCGCAGGCTTTGTAACGCTCACCGATGGTGCAGCTGGTCCGGCCTTCAAGCTTGCTGCCGGCCCAGTCACGGCGATGGCCAGTGGCGCCACCATCCTGATCAACACTCGCCCAACCGCGGCAACTATCAGTTCGTCCGGAACTTCGCCAGTCAGCTTCGATCTTGCTGGTGGCCAGTTCATCAAGGTCGAGGTCCTCGACCTCAAAATCAATCTCGACTTCGGCATCACCCCCGTCGTCCTTCAAGGCCGCTTCACGTTTGAGCAGTCGACCGTCGACGGAGCCACCGTGCTCAAGGTCGCTGTCGCCGGCGTGCGTCTCGACCTGCTCGGCGATTCAACAGAAGACCCCAACGACGGCACTGTTGTCTTGTCGAACGGCACCGGCGGACTGCTCATCGATGACCTCGGCCTTGCAGCTTCGATCTCTGCCACGGTTTCGGTGAACGCCGGAACCGGCTTCTCCTTCACCGGCACGTTCGGCCTGTCGATCAACAACCGCATCACCGTGGACGCAACCGACACGGTCGCAGCGATCGACGGCGCTGTCAGCGAGACATTTATCTTCGGCGACAACATCGTCGACCTTGACCTCCCTGCCGGACCATTCCTTCGCATCGAGGGTTCTGGTATCGAGATGAACCTCGGCGGCCAAGCGATCAAGGCCAACTTCTCGTTCGAGAAGAGCACCTCAAAGGTCGTGACTAATCCGAACCGTGCCGACGGCGTCGCCCCCACATACGGTGCCGAGCGGGATGTCATTAAGGTTGCCGTCTCGGGTCTCGAGTTCGCCATCGGTGATGGCACAACTGACTTCGTGGTCGTCTCCGGCGGCACCGGCAACGTGGTCCTGTACCAACGCACTGATGGCACCCCTGGCGGCTCAGCTGGCGAGTTTGCCGCAACTGTCGATGTCCAGGTCCCTGGCGTCAACTTCGTCGGCACCTTTGGTGTGCAGTTCAACAACACCGGTGACGACGTCAACGAGACGCTGACCGTCGGACGCGATGACAACGACTACCCAGTCGAGGTTGAGCTCAACATCGACGGCGATGTCGAGTTCCGGGTGTATGGCCAGAACGTCAAGCTCGAAGTTGAAGGTCAGACACTTGAGGGAAGCTTCGCCTTCTCGAAGTCCGAAACACTCGATGCCCTCGGCAATCCGATTCGCAGCGTCATCAAGATCGCTGCAACCGATGTGTCGCTCGGCCTTGGCGATGGCACGACCGACTATGTCTCGGTAACCAACGGCCAGGGTGCCTTTATCGTCTCGTCGAACTTCGGTCTCGATCCGGAAACACAACGTCCGATCTCGGGCATGGTCGGGTCGCTCAGCGGCGATGTCGACCTCAACCTGCCGGGTGTAGAACTCACTGGGAACCTGGCGGTCAAGTTCAGCAATGTGGCCACCGACGTCAACGAGACCGTGGCCATCACGAACTCCGCTGGGGTAGAAGTCAACATCCCGGTCGTGGTCGCCAAGGGTCCTTTCCTAAGCGTCGAAGTCACCGGCACGACCGACCTCGATGGCGACACTGCGCTCGAAGCTGGCTTGATCATCGCTGGCCAAACGCTGCACGTCGAAAAGATCACCCTTGAGCAGCTCACTGCTGCCAATGGCACCAAGCGGGTCCGCCTGCTCGTCGAAAACATCGGCATCATCCTCACCCAGGACACGCCGAGCGGCCCCGACGAGATCTTCCGTCTCGACTTCGCTCAAGCTGCACTGCTCGTCACCCCACAGGGCATCGCTGGAGAGCTACGAACCTGCACCGTTGCCGACATTGCTTCGGATAGCTGCGTAAGCCCGTTCGCCCCGAACGGCCTCGAGCTTGCCCAGGACATCACGCTGGACGTCGACTATGTCACGCTCCAGATCAACAACTTGCCTGTCGCTGTCAAGGAAACATTCGACGGCGTCAATGGCCCCGTAGTTCTCGACCTGCCAGCTGGGCCGTTCGTCCGAGCCGAAATGGTGGGCGCAACGCTCAACGTTGGTCCAGTCGCACTCAGCGGCAGCTTCGCCTTCGAACAAGCCGAACAAGTCCGGGCCGGTGATACAACCAAGATCACCAAGATCGGCCTCTCCGGTGTCAGCCTGACGATCGACGGCCAAGATCTGGTCAAGGTCTCCGGCGCATTGATCCTTGTACCAACCGGCTACAAGCGAGACGGCGCTCCTGCTGCCGAAGCTGCTTCCACCACAGGCGGCCTTGCTGGCGAGCTCCGAGCCGAGGTTGGCGTTGCCACCGATGGCTTCGAAGTCGGCGGCATCGTAAACGTGCAGGTCAACACCTCGGGCGTGACGGTCGAAGAGACAATCACTGTTGGTGAAACCGAAATTATCGTCAACGTCGGTGCCATCGAGAGCGGCTTCCTGGTTGAGGTTGGTGCGTCCTTTGGTCTCGACATCGGCGATTTCGTGCGCATCGAAGGCTCCGTGCTCTTCGGTTCCGGCGGAAGTTTCCGAGGCGAAGGCCTCCTGGTCTTCATGGGCCAAGGTCCGTTCTATGGCGATGACGGCGAACGGAACCCGGACGCCATCGGCGTGTTGCTGTCCAACGCCAGCGTGAACGTCATCAAGGGCGGCACCTCGGCAACTCCTACCTACGTGGTCTATGCCACCGGCGATGTTGAGTTCATCGGCCTTGACGGACTTGTGGTCGAGGCCACGGCAACGATCAAGTACAACTCGACCACCGATAACTATGCGGCGGTCGGTACCCAGTTGGTACTCAACGGCGGAGGCCTGACGCAGATCGCCGCCGGCATCGCTCAGTTCAAGGCCGAAAATCTCAAGATCGCACTCGGTGGCTATGTGCAGATCGACGGCACGGTCACGTTCACCCGTAAACCAAGCGGCGGCGTCGACGTAGCAATCGCCAACGGTTCGATCCAGGCAAACGTCAAGGGCCTGGGCTTCGACACCGGCGTTGACCGCAGCGACATCATCCGAGTGTCGGGTTACGCGAACTTCTCCATCGGCGGCGCCGAAGGATTCCGCCTGCAGAGTTTCCGTGCGAATGACTTCAGTCTCTTCGACGGCGGCGACACCGGCCCGGTCGATGGCGACCGTCCAACCTTCCAACCGACCGCTGACCTGAACAAGCCATTTACTGGCGAGGTCATCACCCTCAGTGATTTCAACCTGCTGGGTGTCATCGAAGTTAAGTTCAACGACCCCAACGAGGTTGGCTTGCTCGCTACGAGCATCACCGACACCACCGCCGAATTTGATGTCCTCATCAATGGTCAAGTTGCTCCTGGCTTCACCGTCAACGGCGTACCGACGCTCAAGATCGGTACGACCAACGTGTACCGCTACACCTTCACCGGTGCCATCGCCGTCGTCGGCGAATTGTCCATTGCCTTCCGCAGCAATGCCTTCCAAGACAACCAGGGCAACACCAACACCGCCGAGATTGAATACATCAGCCTGGTAAACCGCAATGCAGCCGGTGAGCTGCCGCTGCCCGCCCCGGTCGGCAAGCTCGCCAGCCCGGTCAATGGCTCATCGATCTCGGTTGGTGAACTCAGCGGCCAGATGTACATCGATGTCACCTACGTAAGCCGCGACGGCAGCCCAATCAACCTGGCGACCATCGACGGCAACGAATTCACCTTGACCGGAACGGCCGTCAACAAGGTCAAACTCCTACCGGGCACCGGTGGCATTCCCGACATCGCTGGCCAACCACTCCAAGTTGGCGCTGACACATTCCGCTATTTCCTCAAGCTCGACAAAGTGAATGCACCTCCGGGGATACTGGGGCAGGACGACGACGGCAACGGCAAGATCGACGACTTCGGTGAACGCGAGAAACTCTTCAAGGCTGGGGAACTTGAAGTGCGCTTCCGGGCTGGTTCGTTCCAGACTGAGGGAGGCGCCCTCTCGGTCGCTCGCACCGAAACAATCACCGTCGAAGCGAACCCCGCTGGACAAACCTCGCAGTCCGGCGCAATCAACCTCGGACCGCTGACCTTGCAAGGCCCAAGCATCGGCCTGGCCGACTTCGGCTTCAAAGACGGCCTGGTCATGTTGTCGATCGCCGTTGGCGTAGAGCGTGCGAGCTTGGCCTTTGGCGGAAGCCAGGGCAGCAGCGGTATCACCGCAGATCTCATCGGCGTCGTCGGCACCTTCGACATCGGTGTCGACGTGTTAGGTCTCTTCTCCGGCAATTTCCGGGTCGAAGTTCCTGGTAAGTGGAGCCTCAATGTGGCTTCGCTCGAAGTCGATATCCCTGATCTATTGCAGGTCACCGCCGAGGGCATCCGCATTGGTTATGACCCCGAGGCTGACAACACCCAAGAGCTCGTTCGTATCGACGAAGCCAACATCTTCTTGCCGAAGTTTGCCGTACGAGGCACCATCCGTTCGTTCGACCCCGATCCGAACATGCCAGACGTACCTGCCGTCGACGCCAATGGCGTGCCGGCGACCGCAGCCCAGCTCGCTAACAACGCAAAACCTGGCCTAATCGTCCGGGGCAACGGCTTCTCGATCGGTAACGCTGAACTCTGCCTTGGTTGCGAAGGCGTCGACGCCAGTTCGACCATGCAGAACACTGATGCCAACGGCAACACGGTTGCTACCACTGACATCAAGTTCGGCAGCATTCTGACACTCGACGACATCCGCTTCGGCGTTACTAACTTCAACGTCACCTTCGGTCAGACGTTTGCCTTCACCGGTTCGATCTATATTGCTTCCGGCGGCGCTGAGCTGTTCCCAGAGAACGACAGCCTGACAATCCGGTTGACGGACCGCGATTCTGCGCAGGACGTTCGTTCTGACGGCAGCGTCGACGACGAAGCGCTGCGCATCGAGGTCGAGTTCGATGACGATGGCGGCTTCAAGGGCTTCATCTTCGAAGTCGACACCTTGCTTGTGTCCATCAATGACTTCGTGACGATCACTGCGGTTGGCTTCCGGCTCGACACAAGCGCAACCGGTACCGATCCACTGGTCGAGTTTGTCTCGGTCGGTGCCAAGGTAAAGATCGGTTCGCTTGAACTTGGGGGAGAGGCACGCAACTTCGCTATCTTGGGCAACGGCTCGTTCGACGCCCGTCCTGGGTTCGGCATCTTCCTCAGTGTTGGCTCCGCAAGCGGCTCTGGCTTCAACTGGCCGAGCTGGTTGCCAATCAAGATCCATGCTCTCGGTGTGGAGTGGGACGATTTTGACAACGCCCCTGAAGACTTCCTGATCACGCTCTCGGCCAGCATTACAGGTCTGCCTGCGGTTGCAGGTCTTGAGTTTGAAGGCCTCATCGAGGGCGTCAAGATCAGCCCAACACTGCTACTCCAAGGAAAGTTCCCGATCGTCGACATCGCATCGATCGGCGTCAGCGTCAGCGGCAAGATCTTCGGTGGTGAACTAGACGCAACTTTGATTGGCGGTATTCTCAAATTCAGCGAATCCGGCGCAGCTATCGACCAATTCGATAGGACGACGCCAGTTGCTGACCGCGTTTTCTTCATTGGTGTCGAAGGCGGATTTAAGCTGGCTGGCCTCGCTGGCCTCACTATCCAATTCGCTATGTCCGAGCTTGGCCCACTCGGTGTGCTCATCAGCGCATCGGTGCCGGGTGGCATCCTGCTGGAACCGACCACGGGTCTTTCGATCAACGATTTCACGGCGGGCGTCGAGTTTTTCAAGACACTTCCATCGATTACCGATCCGTTCGAGTTGCGAAACCCAGAGTTTGAGGCGCCGACTGACCTTTCGCCAGATGAGTGGCTTGCGTCGGTGAAGCAACAGGTCGTGACCCAGTACAACCTGGTCAAGGCCAACCCGGCAATGAGTGGCTTCGAGGCTGCCTTTACTTCGCCTATGACCATCACCGGTGGCGCAAAACTATTCTCGCTCTACCTGTCGAAGGAAGCATTTAACGGCGAAGTCATGATAAAGATTTCGACCGATGGCAAGTTCCTGATCTCGGGCAAGCTCAACTTCGCTGCTGACAACCTGAGCCTTAGCGCCAAGCTGTACGCAGACCTGTCAAACGTCGCCACCGGCGATGTGACCGTGTTGTTTCTGGCAGATCTGCCTGACCAAGCGCGCATCCTCACGATTCACGGCAAGCTCCAGATGGGCTTTGGGCCATCAGGCGGCTCACTCAATGTGGTGAGCGATGCCGAAGAGGTCACTACGGTTGCGATCCCGCCGACCGCCGCTCTTATCGACCCTGCCGCTGGCATGATCGATGCGAACACGTTGAACAGTCCAGATCACACGTTCAATGGCAAGAACTACATCGACGTCGACTTCCGAGCCGCCAACGGCTCCTCACTCGACTGGGCCTCGATCGAAGACGCGGCCGCAGAGTTCACGCTCACGGCAAATGGCCGGGTCGTTGCGGTCGATGGCGTGCCAGTGCCGATCATCACTACGGTCTCAGCCGATGGAATGCTCACCACCGAGGCTCTGGTTCCAAACGCTGGCGAATCCATGGCTGACGCGATTCGCCGAACCGGTACGAGTCGTTTCCGCTACACCATCGAGCCGGGCGGAAGTGCTGCCTACCAGTTCGGCCTCGGCACAGTCACGGTTAGCTTCCAGGCCGACGGCTTCTCAACGACATCCATCACGCTCGAGTCGGGCACGGTGCTCGAAGGTGTCTCGAACGAGGCCTCGACGCTTGAGTTCACCGTCGAGGGTGCAACCGCAACGCTGCTCGACCCGGCTGCCGACGGCGGAATCGATATCACTGCCGTTAACGAACGCGGCTATCTCGACGTCCGATTCGCGCCGTCGGCTGGCGCCACGCTCAGCGCGAGCGATATCACCGATGCCAGCAACGAATTCGAACTGACCGGCGCTGGTGCCGCTGGCGTCACCGTCAACGGCGCCGCCACCTTGGTCGACGGAAACACCTTCCGGTATACGTTCGAGGGCGAATTCACCACAGGTGTCATCACCGCTGAGTTCATGGCTGGCCGTTGGATGGACGATGTCCATACCAACCGGGCCTTCAACCAGACGTTCGAAGTACGGGGCGCAACCGCCGACGTGATCGCTCCGACACCAGGCGGCACTATTGGTGTCGACGAGATCAACAACCTTGGCTATATCGAGGTCCGCTTCCAGGGCACGTCTGACGCAGCCATCGATGAGTCGACGATCGACGGCGATGAGATCATTCTGCGAGACAGCGAAGGCAACCTGGTCGCCATCGCAGCCATTCCAAGTCGGGTCGGCGAGTCAAACATCTATCGCTACGCAATCCTCGACACACTTGTTGTGGGCGCGTACGAAGTCGAAATTGTTGTCGGCAGCTTCACGGATACGGCACTCACTCCAAATGCCAACCTGGTCGAGATCGAGACCTTCACGGTCGGGCAGGCGACGGCCACATTGGCTGACCCGCTCCCTGGTGACGTCATCGATCGCGAAGCGCTCAACGAGCGTGGCTACATCGACGTCGAGTTCATCCCCGTCGCCGGTGCAGAAGTTGATCACGGTTCGATTACTGACGACGGACAAGAGTTCACCCTGACCGGGGCCGATGGCCAAAACGTTGGCATCCTCGGCGACGCCGTCCATGTCGAAGGCAACATCTTCCGCTACAGCTTCGGCGGCTCGTTCAACAGCGGCGAGCTGACCCTGACCTTCATCGAACGTTCATGGAACGACTGTCGCACCGTTACCGATGCCGGTGACACCGAGACGTGCGTCGATGCCAACCAGGGCACCGCGTCGTCACACGTGACCGACATCATCACGCAGTCCGAATCCTTCTTCATCGAGATCTCTGGCGGCATCCTGCTCCAGAGCGCAGGCCTCTTCGATGAGCCGCTGATCGAGATTGCGGCCCGTGCACGCATCGAGATCGACAGCACCCGCGAAGTCTTCTCGCTCGACTTCAGCGGCGAGCTTTCCATCATCAAGCTCGGCACCGTTGGCGCCACCGCCGGCAAGTTCTTCTTGGCGACTGGCGAAACTCCGAGCGGCAACCCGGAGTTCTGGGGTGTCATGACTGTCGAGACAAACTTCTCGGCGCTCGAAGAGTACGGCATCTTCTTGTTCGCCAAGGGAACGTTACAGATCAACCTCACTGCGTCGGAGAAACGCGAAACGCTCACGTTGCGCGGCCTTGGAGACAACGGCGAGGACCTCACTCGTGAGTTCGTCTTGCCTGCCGCCAGCTTCGCGCTCGAAGTTGTGGGTGACGCCAGCATCCGAGCTCCTGGAACTAACACCGACCTCGTCTCACTCGGCGGCGCTTACTACATTGGCATTGACCCAACTGGCTTCACCATCTACGCAACTGCAAGCCTCAAGTTCGGCTCTGGCGACACTGCTATGACCTATGGCGAATCGACTGGCCTCATCATCGTCAAGACCGGCTTTGTCCGTGAGACGAACCCGAATACTGGCGTCGCTTCGTTCCGTTTCGCGCCTTCTGAGGCGGGAATCGGCATCGCTGCCAGCTTTACGGTTGGCTCATCCGCTGGTCTAGGAATCCCGGGTGTTGGTTCGATCTTCTCTGTCGCTGGCTCTCTCAACATCTCGCTCAACACCACGCTCAAAGACCAGTCATTCGATATCCCAGTGGCCTTTCATCGCTTGCTCGAGCCAGGCGAGCCAACAACGCTGAATATCTTCAAGTCTCGCCCTAGCCTCGACGGACAAGAACGAGTCGGCGCTCCTGCTGAGATCTACGTCGTCGCAACGATCAAAGCCAAACTCACCTTCCTCAACAGCTTCACTCTCGAAGGTTTCGTGCAGCTCGCTGTTGGTATTAGCCCGTCGGCGGGTCAAGCAACCTTCGCACTCACCGGTGCGGTCACCGGCGAACTCGGCTTCCTTGGCGCCGTGTCTGGAACACTGAACCTGACCGTATTCGTCGGCGTCAAGAATGGTGTTGTCGGCCGAATACAGCTAGCCCGCAACACTGGACTTGACGACATCTTCAACATCAAGGGTGAACTTGTTCTCGAGATCAATGCTGTAGCTAGCCTCGGCGGTGGTCAGTTCTTCAACGACGAACAGGTCGAGACCTTTCTGATCGGCGACGACGGCAAGTTTAAACGAGACGCAAACGACAACTTCCTAGTAGGAACCGTCACGATTGAACCAGGTGTGAAGCTCCAGGTCTCCGGCGAGGTCATCATCGCTTCGGTCCTCGAACTAGAGGGCTACTTCAGCTTCGTTATCTCACCGACCAAGTTCGAAGTGATCATTGAGGCAACTATGTCGCTCGATCCATTCGGCTCACTTGCTGTCTCTGGTGGACTGCGCATTGACTCGAATGGTCTGGTGCTGCGAGCTTCGCTCACGCTCAATGCCAGCTTCGGTCGAGAACTCGGCCTCAAGTTCAGCGGTGGTGCATACCTCGGCGTGAACACCTCGAGTCAGGCGCAAACCATCAACGGCCATGTGGTCGATAGCGGCTTGTTGGTGCGTATCGACGGTTCGGTCGAATTCCTCGGCTTCCTGAAGGCCAGCGGCTTCGCCGAGATTAAGATCACCTCTAAATCACTCGAGATCGAATTCGGCCTGGCCGTGGTTATCGGTCCGATCGAATTCTCGATTACCGGCGCCGCAGGTGTCTTCGGCGGTACCGATCCTGGTCTGGCCATGCGTCTCGCAGTGTCGGTCAAAGCTGATGTTGCCGTGATCGAGATCGAGGCGAGCGGCATGATCGAGTTCAACTCGACAAATACCAAACGCCTTGGGGTCGAACGCAAGTCGTTCACACTTGATGTGAACGGCCGAGTCTCGCTGCTCAAGGTCCTGAACTTCGACGCTGGTTTCAAGGTGGTTGTGCGAGACGGTGCCTGGCGTGTCGACTTCAATGCTGGCATTGACTTCTTTGGCTTGTTGACGATCGATGCCTACGGCTTCTTCGACTCGGGAGGGAATTTCGACGTGACGCTCGAGGGCGGATTCCGGATCGGTAGCAGCAGTTTCGGTCTTAGCGGCAACGCCAAGTTCCGTGTCTACAACTACGTCACCGATGGTGCCGACGGCAACCCGCATTATTCCTTCGGACTCAGTATTAGCGCCAGCCTGAAGGCGCGCCTGTTCGGTATTACGCTGGGTGGCGTCGGGTTTAACGCCTCCTTTACCGCCAGCGGGTCAGGCCGAGTCAAGATTGAACTCAGCCTCACCGTCCGCATCAAAGTCTTGTTTGTTACGATCAAAAAGAGCGCGAGTTTCACTGTGGGTTACCTGCAGTTGCCGGAGAAGACCTACCACGGCGTGAAGGCCGACGGCACAGCGTGGACCGGCGTGGGTTCAGAAGCTGAGCGCGAACTCGTCCTCAACGTGGGTAGCCGCAGCGGTGGTCGCAACCTGGCCGCAGAGGAGACCGCCGAGAGCTACACGCTGGACCAGTATGAGAAGGACGGCGATGTTTATACCCGAGTTGTCGGTCTTGGTCGGACTAACAACTACAAGAACGTACACAAGATCGTCGCAGACTTCGGGTCTGGTAACGACCAGATCATAATCACTGATCAGGTGACCAAGGCAGTCGATATCAAACTTGGTGCTGGCGACGATGTCATTACCTACCAGGGCACTGGCGCTGCAGCTGCAGGCACTGTTATCGACGCTGGTACCGGCGACGACTATGTCGCAACCACTGGCAACAGCGGCGAGACCATTTACTTGGGCGACGGCGACGACACGATCGAGCTTATGAACGGCTACGCCACGGTGTACGGCGGGAATGGTAACGACACCTTCATTGGTAGCCCAGCGAACGCTGATAACAATCCAGACCGATTCTTCGGCGAGGCTGGCGACGATGTCTTCCGCCTTGGCGGTGGCGACGACCTGGTCAACGGCGGTAGCGGCACTGACACGGTGATCGTCGATGCAAGCAGCGGCAACGACACGGTTGCTGTATGCAGCGTGACCGGATACATCGACGACGATCCAAATACACCAGAGCCTGGAACGACTTGCAGCCTGACCAAAGAGGGCCTGGTGAGGGTTGATGTCAGCGGTCAGGGCCAGAAAGTAGCGACCGATGAGGTTGAGCGCATCACCATCTTTACAGGTGCCGGTAGCGACAACATCACGGTAGGGGATCTGACTGCTACCCATCTGGCGGGTCTTGAGAGAGGGCTTCTCCATATTGGTTTGAGTGGCGGCCTCGACCCGGGCCTCAGCGGCGCGGTCGACAGCACTGAAACGCTGCTATCGACCAGCTCACTCAACGACAACGCCGCCGATATTGTCACTGTTCAGACCACCGACTCTGATAACGATACGTTCAATGTGATAACCGGGGTGTACGACCAAGACGAGTTTGTCCAGATCGAGCATAGGAAATCTTCGAGCGACAGCGGCTATTGGATCGTCCTGGCTGGCGCTGATCGTTCCATAGATGGGGACCGCCTTGAGATCAAAGCTGGCGGCGGCAACGACAATATCGACGCTTCTGAAGTAGTGACAGATCGAATCAAACTGACGCTCCGCGGCGAAGGCGGGGACGACACGATCGTTGGCTCTGAGTTCGCTGATGTCATCGATGGTGGTGCTGACAACGACACCCTGACCGGTGGCCTTGGTTACGACGAGTTCTTTGACGCAAGCGGAACCGACACACTGGTCGAAACCTTCGCTGACGACGTCTTGCTGACCAACACCCACCTGATCGTCGGCGACATCGTCGAACCTGGCAATACGGACGGTCGCCTCACGGTCTTTGACTTCTACGACGCCTTCAGCGCTGACGATGTGACTGAAGAAACCTTCGACAACATCTTCGAAAAGGCCGTGTTGAACGGCAGCGCCACGGCAAGCATCCTCGTTGTGGGCGACAAAGACGGCATCGCAACGATCGGTGGCCTCGAACGCAAGGTCGGCACTTGGACCGGAGACGATGCCAAGAACTCTGACGACTATGACATCACGATCACGAACCTAGGCCCCGATGACATCACCGTCAACAATCTGGTCGGCAACAACGGACTCGACATTGACGTCGATGATCAAGGTAGTGGCGACACGCTGATCGTCTTCACTACGAACTCCGACGACCGTCTCACCATCGACGATTCGACCGTGATCGTTGGCGAACCGCCCGCTGCTGAGGCCATTGACATGCGCGACACCATCAACTTCGGAGATGTTGAGACGCTGCGCCTAGACACATTCGCAGGTATCGACCGCATCACCGTGATCACCACTCACGCTGGTCAGACAACGATCAACGCCGGTCGCGGTAATGACCAAGTCGCTATCCGCACGATCTCTGGTAGGACACTGGTGCAAGGTGGCGAAGGTGATGACTCGGTCTTTGTCGGTTCGACTGCCGGACTCACCGTCGACCAGGCCACCGCCGACTTCGTGATCCCGACCGGTGGCGTCGTCGAAGGCATCGGTGCGGACCTCACGGTGCGTGGAAATAGCAGCATGACGGTCGCTGGCGAAGTTAACGGCGAAGGCGATGTCCTCCTCGTCGACAACACCGCTAACGACGTCGCTCATGATCGCACGGGCACGCTGACATCGTCAGACCTGTCCGGCTTTGGCATGGCCGGCAGGGTCGTGTACGACTCGCTCGAGAACCTGACCGTGAACCTTGGCGATAACAAGGACACGCTGCTCATCGAGAGCACACACGGCACAGCGCTGTTGACCAAGACCACCAACGTCCACACAGGAAACGGTGAGAACAACGTGCCATTCGACGATGTGGTGAACATCCGTAGTATCGGTGGCCCAAGCAATGTCAACACTGGCACCGGCAAGGACCTGGTCAATATCGGTAGCTTGACGGGCTCGGCCGACGTCGCTGACAGCAAGCTCGACGACCCCGATCCACTGCTCGGTTTCCATCACGGATTCCTGACCATCGACGGTGGTGACGACAGCAGCGATGCTGAATCGCTGGACAAGGTAGTGGTCTACGACTCCGGGGCTACCACCGGAAAAACCGGAATACTTAACGAGGACGGCCTGACCGGTCTCGGTATCGAAGAGAACTTCGGCTTTGTCTTCAAGCGTTTCCAAGCTGTGGAAGTGCGCCTTGGCACACAGGACGACAACCTCTTCATCGAGAACACCGTCTCTGGCACGGTCACCGTGCTCGCAGGCGGCGGCGACGATCAGATCAACGTCGAGAAGACAACTGGCGTGACCTTCCTCGAAGGTGGCGCTGGCGACGACACCTTCAATGTCAACTTCGATGAGTTTGGTGACCAAACCAATCTCAATGGCCTCGGTGCTCGCCTGTCGCTCAGCGGTCAAGATGGCTCCGACTCCTACAACGTTGGCCTGACCGGTATTGGCTCATCCGAGATCGACGTCATCGACGACTCAGGATCCGACACCGGCATCGACGTACTGCAAATCCTGGGTACCGACGATGGCGACTACTTCTTGTTGCGGGCGAACCAGTCGAGTGCCTCGAAACGCCTGGGCATGGTCGCAGCGATCGAGGTCGACGAAGACCGCAACCCACGTGTTGGTGGCGGCATCGAACGAGTCAACTACGACGGTGACATCAACGGCGGGCTGATCATCCAGGGTCGTGACGGCGACGACAACTTCGTCCTCGACGACAACCTGGCGGCTACCACCATCAACGGCGATGCCGGTAACGACAGCTTCCAGGTCGGTCAGGTGTTTGCCTCGCCTCGAGACGAAACCAATCCGAACAACGGCCTCGCTCCACGCGACTTCTTCGACACCACGGCGATCACCCGGGGTTACCTGAGTAATGGTGTTTCAAAGAGCACCACGCTGACTGGTGGCTTCGGTGATGACAAGTTCACCGTCTACCGCAACCTGGCCGAGATCTACCTCTTCGGTAACGAAGACGATGACAGCTTCCTCATCCGGGCATTCGTCAAGGTCAATCCTGACGATCCCGACGCTCCGCACACCAACGTCAATGGTGGCCAGGGCGCTGACTTCATCGCCTTTACGGTTAATGCACCGGTTCGGGTCGACGGCGGCGACGGCTTCGACACACTCACCATCGTGGGTACCGAGTTCGGCGACGACTTCGTCGTCACCGACAGCGGCGTCTTTGGTGCTGGCCTGTTCGTGACCTTCGCCGGTATCGAAAAGCTCACGGTCGATGCACTCGAGGGCAACGACCGGTTCTTCATCCAGTCGACGAGCGAAAAGGTCGCCGTCGAGATCATTGGTGGTCTTGGCAGCGACACGTTCAACGTGGGCGGCGGCGAAGGCGGCGAATACGGCGAAATCACGGTTGTAAGCAACAGCCTTGGCGGCCACAACGGCCTAATCATCAACACGGTCACCAGCGCCGACGCTGACTACCAGAACATCTTCGTGCAGGACTTGTCGGTAAACGTTGCTGACAACGACGAAGCCGGCGCCGTGGTTGATATCAGCGGCGGCTCATTGCTGGTCTTCGAACACGAAGATGCTGCGTACACCGCCGCTGTCGCAGAACGGGTGAAGAACACCTACACGGTCGTACTCACCCGGGCGCCGCAAGAGGTCGTGCGAATTACTGCCGCACCGGTCAAATTGGGTGAGGCATTTCTTGCCACTGGAGCGAAGGGTATTTCGCTATCGACATCTGGGACTCGACCATCAAACGACGAGGCCTTCGCAGCCGGCGAAACCGGTGTCACGCTCGTCTTTGATCGCACCAACTGGTTCATTCCTCAGACGGTCACAATCTACGCCAGTCCTGATGATGTAGCCGAGGGCAGTCGCTCGTTTACCATCCAGCACACCGTGAATCAAGGCTTGAACCCTGATGACGGTGGTGCGTACGACAGTCTGGCGATACTGGGCGTCGTAGTCGAAGTCATCGACGACGATGTACAAGAAGTTGTCGTCGTCGAGACGGACGCCAAGACCGAAACGTCCGAGGGCGGCTCGCCGCTGGACGATGACAACTACTTCGTGGTACTCACCCAAGCTCCTGACGACACCGTAGAAATCCTGATCGATACAGACCGCCAGCCAAACACGGTGGCGAAAATCACCTTCACCACAGACGACTGGTTCCAGCCGAAGAAAGTTACGGTTGCCGCTCGACAGGACAATGACCGAGAAGGCCTGCACTTTACCCGCTTGAACCACACGTTGCAGTTCGACGACCTTGGCGCATTCCTGAACCTGTCGATCGACCAGATCGCCGCCGGGCTCGCTACGGCGATTAATAAGAACATCAAGACCTCCTTCAGCGCCACATGGTCGGGGAGTTCGCTCGAGATCTCGAACACCGACAACGATGCGACCACAGACGATTCCTTCAGCCTGGAAATCGAAAAGCCTGACGGCACCCAAGTATCCGCCGGCAACTCAACACTGTTGTTGGGCCTAGAAACCATCAATATCGATCTTGGCAATGACAATGGCAAGTACGCAATCTTGACTGACCTGCACTTGGGTGATACTTGGCGCCTGATCCTTGACACAAACACAGCAGGAGTTGGTGGAGCTGTCGGTGGCACAGCCGGTACCCAGCTCGCAGTATCTGAGTTCTCCTTCTCGATTGGTTCGTTCTACAAGGCAGTTGACCTCAGCGACATCGCCTCGGGCCTCGCCGACATCGTCAATACCGATCCTGGCGGCGAGCTGGCTGCAGCTTCAACCGGCCGAAACCTGGTCATCACCAGCACCGAAGCGTTTGTGGCTACGGTCACCGCTCCCGACGGCACGGTGCTGAACCCGGGCTCATCGATTTCTGCCTACGACGACGCGACGGTCACCTTCGAAGGTGTTGCAGAGGAAGGCATCGCCTATGAGTTGACTATCGACAACGACCGGTTCCGCACGGTTGTGCTCGGTGGCGAAACCGACCTAACCGGCGTGATTCAGCGCCTCGTCGCCCAGGTTAATTACTTCGGCATGCACACTGCAGCAGAAGTTGTTGCCGGCACCAGCATGAGCCTTAAGCGCACCACCGATGGTGCTGGATTCCGTGTCTCGCTCGACCGAGTCACACTGGCCTTCGAAGGGAACCCCGAAACCAGCGAGAGCGTGGGCTTCTTCTCAGGCGCTCGAAGCGAAACCGAGTACCTCCAAGCGACCTTCACCATTGCGGGCAACGACACCAAGGTGCAAGAGGGCGATGTTTGGACGGTTTCGGTCAACGACAAGATCCTGAGCTATACCGCCCCGGTGCTCAACGATGCAACGGCCATCAGTTCGGTCGATGTCTCAATCACCGACGATGACGCTGTTGGTGTCCACATCATCGAGTCCGACGGGTCGACCGATGTTGCGGAGCCGAGTAACACCGTGCTGATTGGTACTGGAGTCGTCAACGATGGCGGCCAAGCCCAGCTAACAACGGTCGTTCGCGTCCTCGATGTCGATTTGGACACCATCGACGCATCGTTCGACTCGCTCATCACGGTTGCAACCCGAGACAGCACTGTTGAGGGCAAGTTCACCCTTGAGATCAGCTTCGTCAACGTCGACGACCATGCCGATAGAGCATGGGGAATCAACGTTAAGACGGCTCCAGGCGAATTCAAGATAGTTGAGGTCTCTGCTGCTGAGATCAACACCAAAATGATGGCGACGACTTCGCTGTCGAAGGTCGAAGCGCTCGCAGGCTTGTTTAGGGACAAGATTGATGAGCTGATCACCGAACCGGTCGTGACTGCAGATCGCGTCGAGTTCGTCGGTAGCTTCGGTGTGGCTGAAACCGGAGAGAGCGACGCTCACGCAACAGTGTTCGAGGCACAGGATCTTGACGGCTCCGCTTGGAACAGGAACGCTTCGGGCAACATCGAACAAGCGGAGACGTTGCCGCACCTCACCGTCAACGCGACGCACGACGGCACCGCGGACTTTTACCAGTTCACCATCACCGAGAAGATGTTCGGTGATTCCGGAACGATCAGCGCGATATTCGATGTCGACGACGGCTACGAGGCAACAGTTCCTTGGTATCCGTCGATTCGCCTCCACAAGGCCCGGTTCGATGCGTCCGGCCGTCTCGACGGTTCCGACGTCATCGTCGACGGGACCTCCTTGCCCACATCGTTCCCAGGGGCAGAAGCACTCTTCGCCTACCGCTACGACGACGACGGCAGCGACAACTGGGAGGCGTACCTCGAGCGCACGTTCGACCAAAGCAGCGCCATTTATGGCGAGGGCACCTACTTCATCGAGATCGGCGACTACAGCACGCAGGCTGGATTCGTTCGAGAGTTCATCGATGACTACTCGCTGCACGTTTCTATCGAGGGCCATGAAGTCGATGGCTTTGTGTTCGCACAAGCACCAGTCACCGATACAGAAGCAGCAGTCCAGCAGCTTGAGCCGGACGGCGACATCGGGAAGAATTTCTTCACATTCGAAGACCCCACGGTCGGCAACACCGGCCTTACAACACCTGGTTTAGTCACTTCCGCCGCTCCGTATGTGCGAATTGAAGGTAGCGGCGACGGTTCTGCCGACGTCTATGAGTTCACGATCTCTGAAGATCAGCTCACGCCAACACCGATCCCCATCACCGATGAAACGGTCGTGTCCAGCGCGTCCAACATCTTCTATACCGAAGTCACGCTCTCGCTCACCGGAAGAGCCGTTGTCGGCGACACCTGGATTATCGGTCTTCGCTCCAACAACATTGGTTCGGTTTCCACCGGCCTGCCATCTTACACAGTTGTTCCCGCCGACATTGGTGCTGACGACGCCGAGACGCTTGGCCGCATTGCCCTCAAGCTCAAAACAGTCATCGAATCAAGCGACCGAAAATTTGACGTCAGCGTGGGCACAGGCGTTGACTCAAACCGGATCACCATCAGCGATCTGAAGGGCTTCAACCTGGTCGGACAGCCAGTGGCGGATGATCCGACACCAGGCCTGACTCATAAGTTCAACGACGCTGCCGAGGTAATCCGACTCGCTCGCATCGAAGACGGTTCCGGTGACCTGGTTGCTCTGGAATCAGCGAAGGTGACCATCACCGAGGCTGCGGCCGACGAAACCTGGCTGTTGACGATCAACGGTGGCGAACCGGTTACCGCAGCAGGCAGCGCTACCCCAAGCGACGTCGCTGCCCTGTTGGCAGCCAAAGTGAACACCACAGGTATGACGGTCGACTACGCAACAGGTGATGCGGACTTCACGCTCACTTTGGCTGCCGGCTTCACGCTTGAGATCGCAATCCAGGGTGCGGAGCCCCAAGGTGTTGCCACCTTCGTCGTTGCGCCAGTCCAGACGATGACAGTCGCGCTAAACCAGACGACGACCACCATCACGAACCCTGGCCTGGAGTTCAGCGCTGCGACGGTCAGCAACTCGGCAACCCGACCAGGGGAGCTGTGGACGGTTGACCACGACAGCGACACGGCCACGACCGATGCCACTGACCCAACGATCGACGAGGTCATCGATGACCTGACAACACCGTTCTCGGTCACCAGCGTGAGCGTTGAAACAAATGGCGGGGGAACCACAGCTCCACAGTCAGGCTTCGCTCAACGGGTGACCCTCACAGGACCGATCTTCGCAGATCTGGTAAGCAGTCAGTCTGGACCGACGACATGGACAGTGACGCTCGAAGGCGGCTCATCAGTCGCCGTTGCTGACGTCATAGATGACCTCCCTGCCACAGCGCAGAAGATCATGGACGAGATCAACAACTCATTTAGCGGTTACATCGCCGACAACAAGTCGGGTTCGTCGTTCACGGTCACCAACACCACTGGCGATCCTGTAGCCATCGCTATTTCGGTTAGTCGTGAGGTCACACAGGAAGGGTCGGCACCGTCCACCGAGGTAATCCGACTCGCTCGCATCGAAGACACTTCGGGCGACCTCGTCGCTCTGCAATCAGTAACGGTTGATATCACCCAGGCCGCTGCTGACGAAACCTGGTCGTTGATCATCAACGGTGGCGAACCGGTTACCGCAGCAGGCGATGCAAGCCCGAGTGCAGTGGCCAACCTCCTGCAGACTGCTGTGACCGACCTTACGGTGGACTACACCGCCGGATCCTCGAGCTTTACGCTCTCGTCCAGTGTCGCGACAGGCTTCACCCTTGAGTTGGCAATCCAAGGCGCTGACCCCACCGGTGTTGCCACCTTCCTCGTCACGCCATTGCAGACGACGGCGGTTTCGCTCAACAAGACGACTACCACCATCGCCAACCCTGACTTGGCGTTCACCGGCGCGACGGTCAGCAACTCGGCGACCCGAGAAGGGGAGCTGTGGACGGTCGTTCACAACGGTGACAGCGGCACGGCCACGACCGATGACACTGACCCAACGATCGACGAGGTCATCGCCCCAACGATCGACGAGGTCATCGCTGGCCTGACAACACCGTTCTCGGTCACCAGCGTGAGTGTTGAAACAAATGGCGGGGGAACCACAGCTCCACAGTCAAGCTTCGCTCAACGGGTAACGGTCATAACGCCAGTGTTCAGCCCGGTGACCGGCCAAGAGTTGAAGGAACCGGTGACCTGGACCGTGACGCTCGAAGGCGGCTCATCAGTCGCCGTTGCTGACGTCATAGATGACCTCCCTGCCACAGCGCAGAAGATCATGGACGAGATCAACAACTCATTTAGCGGTTACATCGCCGACAACAAGTCGGGTTCGTCGTTCACGGTCACCAACACCACTGGCGATCCTGTAGCCATCGCTATTTCGGTTAGTCGTGAGGTCACACAGGAAGGGTCGGCACCGTCCACGGCGGATCTAAGCAGTAAAAAAATCACCCTCACCGGAAACGCCAACGCATCCGACGAGTGGACATTTACCATTGACAACAAGTTCGTCACTGTCGAGGCCACTGGCGCCCTTTCAGGCACTGCAGAGGCCCTCGCAGACGCCATCAATGCTGACAACTCAGCGCTCAAAGCTGACTTCTTTGCCACATGGTCAGGCGTCGCCATAATGGTCACTCGACGCAATGGCGGTGAAGAGTTTACGCCATCGATCTCAGTCGTGCGTGACTCCAGCCTTGCCGATCCCATACTTAGCGGGACGCCCAAGGTCACATGGAAGCAGTACGTGGTCTTCAACCCGTCGGCCACAACCGGCGACAGCGAAGACGTCTGGCGTCTCGACATCGATGGTGACACTCAACGGGTCGTAGCCGGTCTCGGCACTGGCACTGTCGAAGCAACTCGGACCGCGGTAGCGAACCGATTCAAAACCGACCACGCCGGTCAGTTGCCAAGCAACGTCGTCGTCCGCGATTTCGGCCTCTACGTAGATGGCGGGTTGACGACGGTGACGGCGCTTGAGGTCTACAGGGAGAACGGCACGCCGTTCGCCATCGGCAACGCAACCCAGACTCGAGCGTTTGCATACATCCACGAGACCTCGACCAATCTGCCGCCGGCAGGAGACCTTCAGGTAGCAACCGACCCGGACGCCAACCCGACGAAGTTCTACTCGGCGGCGACGATCGACCTCAGGACGCAGCGTTACGAACGTTCCGCAACGATTACGATTCAACTCGACGACGCACCCGGCACACCGCGCACACCGCTTGTCTTCGCTCCTGGTAGCGGATCTGGCGGTCCGGTCGATGGCGGCACTGGCCACGATGTCGCTGAGGAACTCGCTGCTGCACTTGGTGCCACACTCGACCACAATAATCGGGCACTGTCGGAGCGTTACGACGTCGTGGCTTCTGGTGGCAAGGTAACGATCACCGAACAGAAGCCTGGGCTCGACCCATTCCAACTGCGGGTTGAGAGCGGCGCAAGCTTCGTCGACGGGCTCTTCGATATCGACAAAGCAGAAATCATGACGACATCGACAGCGGTCGAACGAGACATCTACAACTACGTTCCCGTGAACTACACCTGTAACACCAACGGTTACCTGGGTTACTACAACAACTACACCTGCACCACCTACCAAGGCAACTACACGAAGGTCCGCTTCGGTACCTTGACCGAAGTAGTCCGCCCGACACTCTCGTTGTACGCAGTCGATGATGGAGTCGAGACGTTCGTTGCGAGCGACACGTTTGGCGACACCGGCCGATCAGTCTTCACCGGCGGAAGTGATGCAGGCAGCGCCACGAACGAAGACCCGTTCCTACAACACCGATTTAACAGCGGCGATGCCGGTACCTACCGCATCAAGGTGAGCTCGTATAAGACATACACCTTCGAACCCAACAACGACCCGAATCCGTTCAGTACGACGCTGCTGGTATCTGATTCATTCCGGGTGTCATCGCGCCGCTGCGGGTTCCTGAATCTATTCACCTGCCGCTACCCAAGCGGTGTGAACAACAACCGGGTCATCACCAATGTCGGCTACGACAACTACATCCGGGCTCGCGACGGCTTCACCGCCCCAATCGCACAGCCTGTCGATGGTGTCGTCGTAGGCCAGAACTACGAACTCATCATCTCACTGCCTGGCCATGAAGCAAACAAGTCACAAATAGACCTCGTCGGCAAGGTCGTCACCTTCATAGACGGCGACGGCAAGGGCGAGGCCGGCGTGATCGCTGGCTACAACGCCGAATACCAGACCTACATCCTTGAAGGTTCGATCAGCGATAATGTCAAAGCCGAGGACACGTTCGAGATCACCACTGACCCGTACACCGACGGGACCACCCAGGACACGTTCGGCGACAACAGCCCGCTCACCGACAGCTATGACGTCGTGCTGACCGGCGCCCCGGACAGTCTCGTCACCGTGAATGTCAGCCCACGTCCGACCCGCACGTTTGACTCCGACTTGGTGTTTGACGCTCGCGCCGGTTTCGGCCAGAAAGAAGAAGTCCAGGTCGCGGTAGCGACGACCAAGGCAACAATCGAGATCGACGGCGTCGTCGAGGCCTCGCAGATCTGGACTGTGGTCCTGCGCCCGGTCGATTCCGATGGCCGCCCTGTCGTCACACCTGAAATCGTTTCGATAACCGGCGCAACATCGGCTGCATCTGCGGCCCAAACCTTGGGTGCGGAGGTCAACCTGCGGACAGCAACAACCGGCGTTAGCGCCACGGTGGCCGGTTCGATCATCAGCCTGACCGGTGTACCGGTCACTGCGACTGGCCTGACCGGCAAGTTCTTCGTCTCGACCGACATCAGCGTCTCTACCGCATTTACACAGGGTCGCGGCACCATCACCATCGATCGCTGCGACTCAGGCGAGCTCGAGGACCGACGTTGTGAGAACGGTGTCATTGAGCCTCCGTTCAAGACACTGCCAATCACGGACCGACTCGCCATCGAGTTCGGCGGCTTCACCCAGGTCGGCGAAATCTGGACACTGAAACTCGGCCCGGCGGCTGCTGACACCTACACCTATACCGCTCGTTTCCGTGAAGGCCCCGACGTTGCCGCTGCTGCGATCGCCGCAGCCATTGCAGCGTCCGGTAGCTACGACGTGCTGGTGACCGGTCGAGTTCTGACCATCGCCCGCAAGGATGGTGTCCGGATCGCGGACGTCACCGCAAGCGTGAACTCGAACGTCGATCCATCTACAACCGCAACGGTCCAATCGTTCCTCGAGTTTGTTGCTGATGGCGGCGCTGACAACGCCTGGAATAAGCGCCAAACCGTCTGGGTCATGGCTGTCGATGACGACTTCATCGACGGCGGCGACGCACTCGTGTTCCCAGCGTTCGAAGAACGAGTCAATGCCATCCGTGGTCCACTGACTATCCAGGGTGGTATCCCTGAGGGCTCCGAACAACAGATCAACGACCCGTTCGGTCTGCCAACAGAAACCAACCTGCTGCGCCCTGAAGGTTTCATCAGTGACAGTGACTTCGGCGTGGGTGCAACGACGGTCGATCTGGGTGCTCTCAACGCGGGTGACGGCGTGCTGGTCGACCCACTCGCAGATCATGTCAACGCAACCACAGGCGAACGTCCTGGCTTTGACCCTCGTATGGACGACTTCAGCTACGTCGTCACCTTCATCGACCCGGTCACATTCCAAGAAACAGAACTTGACGTCAACCCCGACGGTGTTTCCGCCGACATCTTGTCGCTCGTCGACGTCGAGAATTCCTTCGATGTCACCTCGTTCACTGCAGGCGACGGCGAACTCACCTTCCAGGGAACTCCCGACCAGGGCGATCTGTCCGACACGATCGAATGGACGCAGGCCACCCTCGAACTCACTGCCTCGAAGGTCCACGGCTTCACCGATGACCCAACCATCACCGACGACAACGATGAATTTGGCGAAGAGTGGAAGCTCGTCATTGGCACCACGACCTACACCAGCGGCCGCCTCAGCGCCGATGATGCATCCCTCGTTGGTGCCGCCAAGCTCCTGGTGGCTGACATCAATGAGCGCAGCAACTACACCGCCAACATCGCCATTGGACTCCTCGGGAACGTCCGGATCGTCATCCAATCAACGACGCCGTTCACCCTGGGCAACAGCGGCGCAGGCATCAATGTTGTTCCCGGTCATGATCGCAACGGTAATTCCGTCACTACCGATGGCGCCGTGATTGTCAGCGGTACGCCGGTTACCTCGACTGCAGCGGGCGTCAAATGGAACAAGGCCGGCTTCTTCTTCAGCGGCGACTACACCGGCGCCTGGCAGATTGTTGTGGGCGGCAAGACCTACGACGTCAATGGCGCTACCAACAACATCCGCAGTATCGAAGATCTGACCAACGAATTCGCCCGTCAGATCCGCGGGAATCAAGGGAATCTCGCTCCTGTCGTGTCGGGTACGACGGTTACCTTCACGAGTGCTTGGCCGGGTGGCGATGTACCAGCCGCTGGAATCGATTATTCGATCACGCCGCTCAATCCGAATGAACGTGTCCTCGAAGCCGACCAGGTCGACACGCTTAATATCTTCCATAAGAACAGCCCCGCCGACGATGTTGGTTACCTGACTGAGGACCGTCTCACCGGCCTTGGTTTGGGTGGCGACGCCGTTATTGCTGGCCTGCGCCTTGATGGGGGAGTGACCTACTTCGACGTGGAAGAACTCGACATCGAGCTGGGTCAGGGCAACAACCGATTCACGATCGACTCGACCCACGAAGGTGCGACCATCATCACCAGCGGTGCTGGTTATGACACCTTCAATGTGCGCAGCATCGGTGGTCACACCGAGATCAACACTGGCGCAAACAACGACACCGTCAACGTGGGTACCGGCGTCAACTTTGCCGCCGACATCAACGACGGCGTCGACGTGGTCAAGGCCCCAGACTTCGCTCACTACGCAGATTCGATCAGTGCGATCCTGACTATCAACGGCGGCAGCGACCGCATCGTTGGCAGCGTGCTTGGCCCAGACAGCGGCACAGGTGCAGGCCCAGTCAATGGCTACGACGCTGACACCAAGACAATCACAGACACCAACGCACAGAACCCAGTTGACATCGGCAATGCAGTGGATCGTCGCCGCACGACCGTTGATGTCCGCACCCAAACCGACATCGGCACGCTCATCGTCGATGTGGCCATCGCAAATGCAGACACTGCCCCATTCGCCGATCCAACCGGCAACGTCACCTTCATCGCCAACGACAACTTCGATGACTTCGATGTTTTCGTCTTCAACTACCGCCTGTGCGACATCGACGGCGTCTGTGCCCGCTACGTCGTGAGCATCGACACCGACGACCTAGTGAACCGCGAATGGTCGGGCAACCTGTACAGCGATGACAAAAGCCTGAAAGTCAACCGCACCAAGTATGTGGTGGACCTGAGCGGCTCGACCATCACGATCACTGGCGGCACCGGTGCTGGACAGCAAGCACTCATCGTCGGTAACACCGCTACGACCTTCGAGATCGACCAAGCCTTTGGCGTGGCGCTCGACAACACATCGACCTACGAGATCTCTTCGATCGGCCGTCTCGGCGACATCGTCACCATCGATGACTCTGGCGACGACAACGACAACAAACTCACCGTCACCCAGAACACGGTTTCTGGAATTGACATGCCATCGGTTCCTGAGATCCAGACGATTTTAGTCCAGGCAAACAAGGGCGACTACGAACTGACTGGCATCGATATCGATGGCATCGAGCGGACCCGCCGCTTCGAGTACGGCCTCGACGCTGAAGGGTTCGAAGAACGCCTGCGTTACCTGTTCGGAATCGAAGGCATCGACGTCACCGCAGAACGCACCTCGACCGACGTCCGCTACACCGTTACCTTCTTGCGCTCCCAAGCCGGTTACAACTGGGAACAGATCGTTTGGAACGAAGCTGGCTCGAACCTGACACCGAACCCAGACAACTCGGCCTTCGTCAAGATCGACACCGAGCGTCAAGGCCGCACAGCCCCAATCGCTGAGATCCAGACGATCACGGTCACCGGTGTCGGTGGCGAATTCGTCCTCGGCGTCGACGGCTACGGCCGAGGCGAAGTGCCAAGCGCCGACGACGACCTGAACGCCATCGTGCGTCGTGCCCGCTCAGCCGAGATCACGTTCGACTTCCCAGTTGCTGTCGTTGATCCCGACAATCCTCCTACCGCCGCTGAAGCCGCAGTGATCCTCGACGCAGCCACCGCCCAGATGGCAGCGGCACTCAACCAGCTCGTCGGGTTCACCGGCATCACGGTGACCGCCACCCGTGCCAACGTCGGCGATCCGACCGAGAACATCATTTACACCGTCACCTTCGGCGGTGCCGAAACCGGTCAGAACCCACCAGCGTTGCGTTGGCTCGAATCAGAAGACAACACCAAGCTGGTCACCGCCGAGGGTGAAGAAGCCCCGAACGCACGGGTTGACACCGTCACCGATATGAGGGGCAAGAAGCTCAACAACCAGCAGACACTCACCATCGACGCCACGGGCGGCACATTCACCCTTGCCTTCGATATCAACGGCGACGGCATCATCACGCCAGACGAGATCACCGACGAAATCGCTCATGACGTCAAGGCCGATTCACGTACCTGCCCACGCGGCGATACGACGTGTTTCTCGGCTCGCTGTCAGACGGTTGCGCTGTCCTGTTACCTCGAAACGATCCTGAACCCGAACAACTCAAACGCTGCACTGCCGTTCACGAACAACTTCCGAGTCAGCAAACACGACAACGTCTTCCACATCACCTTCCAGGGCGACCATCGCCACCTAGTGCTTGAAGCTGCAAACGTTACAGACAACCTCGATGGCACGATCCATCTGGACCAAGATCGGTTGGCCGGCGTTAGTTACTACGGCATCGAGACACTGAACCTCGTGCTCGGCGATGGCGACGACGTCGCAAACATCCAAGGCACCTCGGCAACGACCAATCTGTACCTGCGCAACGGCAACGACCGCATCTACGTCTCTGACGACGCTGATGTGAGTGTCGAACTCAGCGAAGCGCCAACGTTCCTCACCGGCACACTCGACGACATTGACGGCCTGCTGAACATCCGGGGCGGCGCTGGTAATCAGACGCTCATGATCAGCGACGAAGCATCGCCCGATGACAACCCCGACGTGCTGATCACCGACAAGACCGACGCTGCGCTGCTCACGGATCCAACGGTGCCGGCGGCTGCAGGCGAACTCGTCTTCGGGCCAACACAACCTGGTGGCCTGCCAGCGGTGGCATACCCGAACACCGACACCGAGATCTACATCGTTGGTCTCTCCGATGGCTCGATCACCTTTAGCTCGAACAAGGCATCCAACGAACCAGGCGTCGATGACGACGGCAGTTACATCGGCGGCATCACCATCTGGACCGGCTTCGGCGATGACATCATCAAGATCGACGGCACCCATCGAACCGATGGTGTCGACTTCAGAGGCCTGCAGACGATCACCACGCTGAACACCGGACTCGGCGACGACGTCGTCACGGTCACCCTGACCGAACCAATCGACGCCAACGCAGACGGCGTGATCCAAATCACTGAGGCGCTCGAAACCGACGACGGTTTCTTCGTACTCAACACCCAGGGCCCGTTCAACCATGAACTGATCCTGGCGCCAGACACCATCTTCGAAGGCGGCTACGACACACCAGCTGACACGGTCACGGTCACCGTTAACGGTGTCGTGCTCGATCCGAGCATCGCGTTTGTCAACTACGGCGGCCCGGGCGAAAACGACCGAGTCCTGATCACCGATAGCTCAGCGATCCGAGACGGCGACGAAGTCGTCGTCATCGTGACGCCGCCTGGCCCACAGGTCATCACCGCTCCGTCGGACGACATAATCACTGTTCTGCCAGCAGGCACCTTCACCAACTTCGACGCAGTCACCGTCACCATCGGCGGCGAGGAACTCGACACAGCCGAATTCACCGTCGACGTCGAGAACGACCAGGTCATCATTCCTGACTCCCTCATCTCGCAGGGCGATGCCGTGGTCATCTCGGTTGACGCCAACGATGTCATCACCGACTTCCCATTCGTGGGTGGCTCCGATGCGCTTGACCTGGCACTTGAGCCAGGGTCGGTCGACGCAGTCTCAGTCGTAACCGTGATCACCAACGGCATGGTTCTCGATCCGGCCTTGTTCACGGTTGATACCGGTACCGGCGTCATCACGGTCGTCGACGACGCACTGATCAGCGAAAGCGACGATGTCATCGTGTTGGTCTCGAACGCACCAACTACGTTCACCGGGCCACAGGCTGTTGATCCCGACATCGACACTGTGAACGCTGCTGGCTCGACGTTGCCTCTCATCATCTTCGGTGGCCAAGGCAGCGACACCATCAAAGGTGGCTCCTCCGAGAACATCATCTTCGGTGACCGCGGTCGAGTGCTCGTCCACTCGATCCCACCAGGCGAAGTCGACGACGCTCTCATCGCCGATCTCGCACAAGAGGTGCGCGACCAGTTCACCGACACTGAACTCGCAACGATCGAAGAACTCGCCCTTGCTGAACTCACCGAGGCTGAACTCGCTGCGCTCTCGAGCATCAAGCGAGCTGATCTGATCGACGCTGCGATCGACGCTGCAGCCTTGCCAGCCGCACAAGCGGCGTTTGATGCTCTTACCGCCGACGAGCTCGAGGCCCTCACCTACGCCAAGCTGGCAGAGTTCGAAGATCGTGCCGAGACCGTGCTTGGTCACGGTGGCCCGGGCGACCGCACCAGCACCTTCGCAATCGACCCGACCTACGCATACAGCATCGATCCTCGTATCGGCGATGGCGACACGATCATCAGCCAAGGTGCTGACGACATCATCGTTGGTGGCCGTGGCCACTGCGATACCCACGATTCAGCGCTGCCATGTGTCGACGTCGTCGACGACATCAACGCTGGTGGTGGCAACAACATCGTGCTCGGCGACTCGGGTCGTCTGGGTTTCGCTGATGGCCTGATCACTTCGGCGGTGTCGCTGGCGCCTGCCGTAGGCGGTCCGGACACGATCAGCTCAACCGGTGGCGTCGACATCGTCATCGGTGGCGACGGGGGCGACACCGTCCAGACTGGCGACGGCAACGACATCGTGCTCGGCGACAATGGCTTCGCCTTGTTCGACCACCGCACAGTGGCTGGTGTTGACACAAGCGTGCTGCGCGAGATCGCCTCAACAGATACCGACATCGGTGGCATCGATGAAATCATCGTTGGCCAGGGCGACGACGTCGTCATCGCCGGTGGCGGCGGTGACCGAGTCAATTACACACTTGATGCCGGTGAGTTCGTTGCGACTGACACCGGCGACGATGTCGTCATCGGTGACAACGGCAATGCCGAGTTCGATACAACTACTGGTGAGTCGGTTATTGACTTCATCGAAACGATCGCTCCTGAGCATGGTGGCGATGATCTGATCTTCGTCGGCGAGGGTGCCGATGTCGTTCTTGGTGGTTCTGGTGCCGACACGATTGATGCTGGCCTGGGCAATTACGAAGACGTGGTGCTTGGTGACAACGGCATTGCTGACTTCGACGTACTGATTCCTGAGGGTGGAACCGACAAGGTTTCGGTTCTCTCCGAGGTCACCTCAACCGCAGTAGGTACCGGCGGTGATGACACGATCATCACTGGTGATGGCGCTGATTATGTGATTGCTGGTGTCGGTGACGACAAGGTCAACGTTGGTGTGACGGCACCGGACTTTGGTGACGATGTCGTCATTGGCGATAACGGTCATGTCGAGTTCGATACAACTACTGGTGAGTCGGTTATTGACTTCATCGAAACGATCGCTCCTGAGCATGGTGGCGACGATCTGATCTTCGTCGGCGAGGGTGCCGATGTCGTTCTTGGTGGCTCGGGTATGGATGTGGTTCATGCTGGTGTTGGTGATTTCAGCGATGTGGTGTTGGGTGACAATGGCGAGGTTGATTTCGATACCTTGACTGTTCCTGGCACGGCGTTGGTGAAGACGATTGCGTCTGAGCCGACCGACTTCGATGGTGTCGACGAGATCATTGTTGGTGATGGCGAAGATTTCGTGATCGCCGGTGGTGAGGGTGACCGAGTCAATTACACACTTGATGCCGATGGTGAGCCGGTTCAGATCGCTGATGGTGATGATGCTGCTGATTATGTGATTGGTGATTACGGCCAAGCATTGTTCGATACAACTACTGGTGAGTCAGTCATCGACTTCATCGAAACCATTGCTCCTGAGCATGGTGGCGACGATTTCATCTTCGTTGATGAGGGTGCCGATGTCGTTCTTGGTGGCTCTGGTAACGATGTGGTTCATGCTGGTGTTGGCGACTTCACTGATGTGGTCTTGGGTGACAATGGCGAAATCGACTTCGACACCACCACGGTTCCTGGCACCCCAATCCTCGACAGCATCGTGTCGACAGCAACCGATGTCGATTCCGATAGTGGCAAGGACGAGATCATTGTTGGCGAGGGCGACGATGTCGTGATTGCCGGCGTCGACGACGACCGAGTCAACTACGTCATCGACCCTGCAACCGGCGAACCTGTACAGGTCGGCGTAGACAGTGGCGACGATGTCGTGATCGGTGACAGCGGCGAGGTCCAGTTCGGTACAACCACTGGCGCACCGTTGGTGACCGAGATCAAGACAACCGATCCGCAGAATGGCCCGGGCGATGACCTGATCTTTGTTGACAATGGCAATGACATCGTGCTGGCTGGGAGCGGTAACGACGTGGTTGATGCTGAGAACGAGACCAACTCAGATGAAGGCGTCGACATCGTCTTCGGCGACAACGGCACGGTCACCTTCGACTTGGTCGACACAGGCGCTGGGCTGGCACCGGTGCTGGCCACGGTCGTATCGACTGCAACTGGTATTGGTGGCGATGATGTGATCTTGGTGGGTGATGGCGATGATTTGGTTGTGGCTGGCTCTGGTAACGATCTGGTCAATTATGTGTTTGATCCGGTGACTGGTTTGCCGGTGCAGTACGGCACCGATGGTGGCAATGACATTGTTATTGGCGACAACGGTCAGGCCAGGTTTGAGACAAGCACCGGCGTGGCGTTGCTTGAGATGATCATGACTACCGCCCCTGAGGATGGTGGTGATGATTTCATCTTCACTGGTGATAACACCGACATCGTGTTTGGTGGTTCTGGTAACGATGTGATTGATGCTCAGACCACTGGTAACAGTGATGGTGCTCAGGACATTGTGGTTGGCGATAACGGTGTTGCGGTCTTTGATACCAGTGGCGGTATCTCTCGTCTGGTGGCGATTAGTACTTCTGCGCCGGAGAGCGGTGGGCAGGACAGGATTGTCACGGGTACTGGTGATGACATTGTGTTTGGTGGTGTGAGCGAGGACATCATTGATACTTCTGGCGGTGATTTCAGCGATGTGGTTGTGGGCGATAATGGTCGGGCGATCTATGTCGATGGTGTGTTGCGTTCGATCACCACTTCGAATCCTGGTGAAGGTCAAGACGATTACATCGTGACTGGTACCGGCGCTGACGTGGTGCTTGGTGGCACCGGCGATGATCACATCGATGCTGGGAGAAATGCTGCTGACGTTGAACGTGATGTGGTGATTGGTGATAACGGTTTGGTTGTGTTCTCAGCGTTTAAGGAATTGTTGATTATTCGTACGATTGATCCGTATAGCGGTGGCAAAGATTTCATCTTGACTGGTGGCGGTTCCGACGTCATCTTTGGTGGTTCGAGCAGCGACTTCATCATGGCTGGGTCAGAAGGTGACCTGGTGTTGGGTGATAATGGTTTCGCCAGTTTCAGTGATGTGAACGGGAATCCTGGTCCGGTCTATTTGGTGTACAGCACAGCGCCGATTGCTGGTGGCCATGACGAAATCCACGCTGGATCAGGCGACGACCTGGTCTTTGGTGGTTCGTTTAATGACACCATCTTTGGTGGCGCTGGCAACGACATCTTGTTGGGCGATCATGGCCTGTTCGATCGTTCGTTGCCTCGTGATCAGCAGTTCCGCTCGATTATGACTACCGAGTATGACGGTGGCGGTGACGATCTGATCTACGGCGACTTCGGATCTGGTATCGGCACCCTCGGCTACACCGACTTCGACGATGTCATCATGGGCCAGCAGGGTAACGACGAGCTCTATGGTGGTCTCGGCGACGATGACATTACTGGTGGCCACAATGTGGTTGGCGGTGTCGATGGCGATGACTTCATTGATGGTGAAGAGGGTGCAGACGTTGTCCTTGGTGACAATGGCACGATCAAGCGCATCCTGATTGGTGTTGATCTGGACCGTTATCTGCGTTATCCGAAACCGTTTGGTGACGTTGTTCGCTCCATCGTGCGTTTCGATGACATCGACAAGATCTCTGGGAACGACCGCATTCATGGTGGCCTGGGTCGTGACATTCTGCATGGCCAGCGTGGTGCTGATCGCATCTTTGGTGACGACGGCGACGACAACATCTTTGGTGATCTTGGCAGCGACTACCTCAACGGTGGTGCTGGACATGATGTTGTGCTCGCCGAACCGGGCCAGATTGTTCCGGTGTTCAACACAGATGGCACACCGTTGATCAACGCTGACGGTTCATGGCGACGAGATGTGATCTTGGAAGAACAGGGTGTCGTCGTCGACTACATCAACGGTGGTATCGGCACGGGGATCTCGTTTAGTGCTGGTGTGGCTGATCGTTTGTTGCGTGCCGATCTGATCCTGATTGCGGGTATTGCACCTATGGTGCCCACTCCTTGGGACACGTTGTTGATCCTGATCAACTTCATCGAAGCGTCGGCCAACGAGATTGATGGCGGCATCGGCAACGACTTACTCTTCGGCGGTTCGGCTGCTGACCTGATCTTCGGCAATGACGGTAACGATCACATCTTTGGTGGCCTAGGCAACGACGTTCTCAACGGCGGCGACGACAACGACCTTGTGGTCGGCGATGAGGCAACGAACGCAGTGTTGCGTGGCTATTTGTCACGTATCTTGCGTGGTGTGCGTCTGGTTGCCGACTTGACCACAGCGCCGCTTGGTATTGAACTTGGCCCCGATGGCACCTTTGTTGTCCCGCAGGCTCTGATCCGCCCCGAAATGCTTGAATGTGCAGCCGATGGTGCGCCGCTGGCCGAAATCTTGACCGGTGCCGCCGCAAATCTTGGCGACCCGCTCACACGCAAGGACGGCAGCGTTCTGGCTGTCACTATTGGTTTGCATGGCTCGTTGGCTCATAACAGTGACCGGGCGTCGGGCAACGATGTTATTGATGGCGGCGACGGCGACGATGTCCTTATTGGTGATCATCTGGTGATTGCTCAGGCTGTGCCGGTGTTAGACGAAATTGTGGCAGCTACCGCCAGGTTGCAAGCCGAGATCAACCGGTTGGTGGCTGGTTACGCCCGTCTGGCTGCTGAACATGATGTGGCCCGCAACACTGCACAGGGCATACGCCGCTATCACCCAGCACGACTGGTGACCAGCGGTAATGATGTGATGCGTGGCGGTCATGGCGAGGACTTGTTCACTGGTGACCACGCCATGTTGACCAACGTTGACACCACCGTGGTCACCGACGAAGAAACTTTCATTGGCGACACCCTGATTTCTCAACAACTGCTTGAAGACTTGATTCATCTCAGCTCTGATGTAGCGAACATGGTTGTGCACGCCCGACAGACCGTGCTGGCTGTTATTGATCCTGGGTTGGTGCCAACACTGCATGAGACAACGGTTGGGAACGACAGTATTGATGCCACGGTGAAAGCCCGAGTGTTTGGTGACCTGGACCCTGACATCATTTCTGGCGGTAACACCACCTACCTCGACACCGGCGTCACCGCAGCACTAACCCCAGACATGTTGGCAGCAGCCATCGAGGCGCTCAACACCACCCCGGCGTCCTCACAACATCCACTGATCCCCACAACACTGTCTGTGGCTGATCAGGACACCGCAACCGTGGTCGCATCCACATGCAACCCGGCCACCAGCGCTGACCGGTTCGTCACAGACGA